>Ga0208827_1000013_pt1 | contig 273541 bp, 233 predicted proteins | sample Sb_taG_5_FD_187709 | JGI IMG/M metagenome (GOLD analysis project Ga0208827, IMG submission 187709) | Peat soil microbial communities from Weissenstadt, Germany - Sb_50d_8_FC metaG (SPAdes) (version 2) | ecosystem: Environmental > Terrestrial > Soil > Wetlands > Peat | place: Germany... | reverse complement strand
GCCGCCTGCCGGATGCTCATGCCGTCGACCTGCACGGCTCGTCTTACGCGTGCATACACTTCCACCTTGTACACCTCCTCAGGTGCTCACAAAACACAACTACGCTGTAATGTTCTGGAACTAGAGTAGGGTGGTCTACTTTTGGACCGCCACAAACCGCCGCTCACGCGGCGCTTCGTGGTCTATTATTGCTCCGCCGTTTATATGCGCGAAGATCCGCGTGATCGGAGTCCATTCCGACGGCGGTATGCGCGACCGCATTCTTCTGCCGGCGAAACAGATGTATAAGTGTGAGACCCTACCGGCCCTGCAAATTCCGCTGGTGGAGACGCTTGGTGTTGGCAGCCACGCTGTAGGGCGCGCAGCGGCACAGCCGGGCGATCGCGCGATCGTCGTCGGTGCCGGGCCTATCGGCCTATCAGTGATTGAGTTCTTGCGGTTAGCTGGGGCCGACATCGGTGTCGTGGAGAAAATGCCAGAACGACTCGAATTTGCCGCCCAACACTATGGCTTGAAACGTTACTATCTCTCGCACGAAGAAGCGCGGCAGGAAGACCCCTCGATGCTGGTGTTCGATTGTACTGGCGACAAAGGTTCGATGGAGGAAGCGATTCACCTGCTCCAGCAGGGTGGCACCCTCGTTTTCGTCGGCCTGATCAACGACACAGTTTCCTTATTCGATCCGGACCTCCACTGGCGCGAGGCGACGATACTGGCGAGCCGCAACAGCACTCCCGCCGAGCACCATCGCGTGCTCGACCTCATGGAGAATCGGCGGATCGATGTTGCGGCGTGGCCGACCGACTGCGTCTGTCCCGACGCAATGGACAAGCGGTTTCCAGTGTGGCTTCATAGAGAGGCCGGCGTCGTGAAGGCTATCGTCGAGTGGTCTTGAGCATCGCCGTTTTTATTTCTGCAACGACAAAAACAAAGCCTCTGCCAGCGCCAGTCGACGACCGGTGATGGCGTATACGCACCTTGCAGCCCGCGGTGACGGGCGTTCACCTTTACCAACGCACATGGGATTCCAGCGGTCGTAGATACGAAAGCCAGCCTCTTCAACGACTTGGTGTTTTGCGACTGCAGCTTCGTTCGCGGCGCTCTGCAGATCGCGCTCGACAAAGGAAAGAGGACGACTGGTTCGGTTCGACTTTCATCGTCAAACGTACGACCACGCCGCAGAACATCGCCTCGTTCTGTGAAAAGCCAGGACATTCCCAGGCAATTGAGGACGATGGGGATGCTGCAATCTGCTAACATGCCTGAGAGGAAAAGTTCGCCGCAAGAGGCGACACACTCACGCAATGCCGGCCTGGATCGATCTCGGGCGTGGAGTGATCGTTGGTTTAGCGATCACGGGCTGGGTAGCGTACGCAGCATCACCCGCTGCCACGGTCGAATTTAATCGGGACATCCGGCCGATATTGTCGGACCGCTGCTACACGTGCCATGGTCCTGATGTAGCGAATCGCAAAAGCAAACTGCGGCTTGATTCGGAGTCCGCTGCAAAGGCCGATCTCGGCGGGCGTCTTGCCATTGTTCCTGGTAACCCGGCTACGAGCGAACTAGTGAAGCGCGTCACAGCGGCTGAAGGTTGGCGTATGCCTCCCGCCTGGGCCGGCGCAGCTCGCCTCAGTGAGCGCGAGATCAGTCTCTTGACCCGTTGGATCGAGCAAGGCGCCGTTTGGCAGAAGCATTGGTCATTTGCTCCCCCGGTGCGGAGGGAATTGCCAACGGTGAGCGATCCGGCCTGGCCGAAAAACGCAATCGACTACTTCGTTCTTTCGCCTCTAGACCGGGAAGGGCTCAGACCATCGCCGGAAGCTGACCGATCTATTCTTGTCCGGAGGGTAACGCTCGACCTTACGGGGCTACCGCCAACAACAGAGGACGTTGAAGCCTTCGTCCATGACACGACACCCAATGCATACGAAAAAGTGGTCGATCGGTTGCTTGCCTCGCCGCATTACGGAGAGCGCATGGCTATGCGGTGGCTGGACAACGCCCGCTATGCCGACACTAACGGATATCAGACGGATGGCGAGCGCTCCATGTGGCGCTGGCGCGACTGGGTTATCGATGCTTTTAACCACGACATGCCCTTTGATCAGTTTACTGTCGAACAGATCGCCGGAGACATGCTGCCCGGAGCTACGCCGCAGCAGATTTTGGCCACCGGCTTCAACCGGAACCATCGTGGAAATGGCGAAGGCGGAATCATCCCGGAAGAGTACGCGGTCGAGTACGTTGTGGACCGGGTTGAGACAACCTCTGCTGTGTGGCTCGGACTGACCTTGGGTTGCGCGCGATGCCACAATCACAAATACGACCCGTTCAAGCAGAAGGAGTTTTATCAAGTCTTCGCGTATTTCAACAATGTGCCGGAGCGCGGAAAAGCGTTCAAATACGGTAATTCGCCTCCCACCATTCCAGCACCGACAGCCGATCAGGTCCGCCGGCTGAAAGCCGTCGATCAAAGAATGGCCGATGCCGAGCGGCGCCAGGCGGAAATGGAATCGACGATCGCGAAGTCGCAGCGTGCGTGGGAAAGATCAATTACGGGAAGCAACCTGGATTGGGCGAGCGATCGGGCGTTGGCGGTACATCTCCCACTCAATGGCGACCTTCACGGCGAAATTCATCCCGATCCGCCGAAGCCGGAAAAATACGCATACCTGATGGAGAACGGACCTGTGGTGGTGGAGTCAGCGCCTACGGTGATCGAGCCCGTGTGGAAGAACGGCGAAGCGCAATACGTGGAATGCCGTTCCGGACGGGCTGGATCATTCGAAGGGAAGCAGTTTATAGAAGTTGGCAATATTGGGAACTTTGGTTTTTATGATGCTTTCACGCTGGCCGCCTGGATCTACCCCGGGGCAGGGACGGGAGCAATCATCAGCCGCGCCCAGGATGAGGTCGAAGGGCAAGGTTTAGGCCTGTATCTCAAAGGAAGCCATCTGCAAGCGAACCTGGTGCAGCGTTGGTTGGATGATGGAGCGCGCGTAGAGAGTGACGCCACCGTCGATCTAAATCGTTGGTCCCACGTCATGTTTACCTATGATGGGTCGCGGCTGGCGCGCGGTATTCAAATTTATTTGAATGGGGAGCCACTCAAACTCAAGGTACAACTCGACGACCTGAATCAGTCTTTCGCGGCGAAGCAGCCGCTGCGGATTGGGGCGGGGCTGGGTCGGGAGAATCGGTTCCACGGCTCCATTGCTGATGTTCGCATCTATCGCACCGCGCTCACCCCCGAGGAAGCTGCCGTGCTGGCGGTGCCGGATTCCATAAGCGAGCTCGCGCGAATCGTTCCAGCAGAGAGAACAGCCGCGCAGTCGACGAAGCTGCGCTGGTGTTTCCTGGAGCGTTACGCAGCGCAGCCTTTGCAGTCTTTGCGCAAAGAGATTCTGGATTTGCGCGGGGAGCGCCAGCGCCTTCTCGACACGTTCCCGACGGTCATGGTGATGCAGGAAGGGCCGCCTCGCGAGACACACGTGCTGGTGCGCGGAGCCTACGACCACCCCGGCGAGAGAGTCTCGCCTGGCATACCAGCGATACTTCCACCATTACCGGCGGGCGTACCAAATAACCGGCTGGGTTTCGCGAAATGGCTGGTCGATCCGTCCAATCCGCTGCCCGCGCGCGTTACCATGAACCGCTTCTGGCAAATGTACTTCGGCGTAGGCCTGGTGAAAACGGTCGAGGACTTTGGATCGCAGGGAGAATGGCCGTTGCATCTGGAACTGCTCGACTGGCTGGCCACGGAATTCATCCGCACGGGCTGGGACGTCAAAGCCATGCAGAAGACCATCGTGATGAGTGCGACCTATCGGCAGTCGTCAAAGGTCACGCCGGAATTGCTGCAGAAAGATCCGGAGAATCGTTTGCTGGCGCGGGGTGTGCGGGCGCGGCTGCCAGCGGAGGTGCTGCGCGATCAGGCGCTCGCGATTTCGGGGATGCTGGTGAGAACGATTGGGGGACCTTCGGTAAAACCATATCAACCGCCGGGACTTTGGAAAGAGCTCGCGGGCGGCGACGATTACAGGCCGGATACGGGCGAAAACTTGCATCGCCGGAGCCTGTACACGTTCTGGAAGAGAACTGCGCCTCCACCGATGATGATGAACTTTGATGCGGCTGGTCGCGAGACGTGCGTCGTGCGCGAGCTGCGCACGAACACGCCGCTCCAGTCATTGAATCTGATGAACGACCCGATCTTCCTGGAAGCGGCTCGAGCTCTTTCCGGAAGGATGCTGCGTGAAGGAGGCGATTCCGCCGCGCAGCGCATCGCTTATGGCTTCGAGCTGGCGACGGCACGTCCACCCAAGCCGCGGGAAAGCGAGATCCTCATGGCCAGCTTGCGCTATTACCTCGACACATTCCAGACCGATCAAGCCTCCGTTTCGAAGTACATTAGCGTGGGAGATGCCCCGGCGGTTTCCAACTACTCGCCCAGCGAGGTTGCAGCCTATATGGCAGTAGCGAGTACGATCCTGAACTTGGATGCAACGGTTAGCAAGGAATGATGATGCCGACCGACAGACAACTACTTCTGACCCGCCGGTACTTCTTCGGTAAAGCCAGTGCGGGAATGGGAATTGCGGCGCTCGCGCATCTGCTGGGTAGCAATCTGACGGGCGCCGAAGCCGAAGCTCCCAACGGCGGTCTCTCTGGTCTGCCTCACTTTGCGCCAAAGGCCAAACGCGTCATTTATTTGTTCCAGTCGGGCGGCCCCTCACAGATGGAGTTGTTCGATTACAAACCGCGCCTACATGACATGGCAAATAGCGAGTTGCCGGATTCGATTCGCATGGGCCAGCGGCTGACGGGGATGACCGCAACACAGACAAGCTTCCCGGTAGCGCCGTCACTTTTCAAGTTTCAACAGCATGGCAACTCGGGTGCCTGGATCAGCGAACTGCTACCGTACTTCGCCAAGGTATCGGACGATATCTGCTTCATCAAGTCCATGTACACTGAGGCCATCAATCACGATCCGGCAGTGACGTTCTTTCAGACCGGGTTTCAGTTGGCCGGACGCCCATCGATCGGCGCTTGGCTGTCATATGGACTTGGCAACGAAAACAGGGATCTCCCGGCATTCGTAGTGATGATCTCGCAGGGAACGGGCAATCCGAACGACCAGCCGCTTGCTGACCGTCAGTGGGGCAGCGGATTCTTACCGACGAAATATCAGGGAGTAAAGTTCCGTTCGCAGGGCGATCCGGTACTTTACTTATCCAATCCCGCCGGTTTCTCATCGGAGCAGCGCCGGAGATTCATCGATGATGTCCGCGGGTTGAATCAACTCGAACTGGAGGATTTCGGAGATCCCGAAATCGCTACACGCATCGCACAGTACGAAATGGCGTACAAGATGCAAGCGTCGGTCCCGGAGCTCGTGGATTTATCGAAGGAGCCCGCACGTACGTTCGAGCTGTACGGCCCGGATGTGCGCAAGCCGGGCACGTTCTCGGCGAATTGTTTGCTCGCTCGCCGGCTGGCCGAACGGGGAGTCCGTTTCATCCAGCTCTTCCACAGAGGCTGGGACCAGCACACGAATCTGCCGGCGCAGATCGCGGGCCAAGCTAAGGACACTGACCAAGCCTGCGCGGCACTCGTCCAGGATCTCAAGGAACGCGGTTTGCTGGGCGATACGCTCGTAGTCTGGGGTGGCGAGTTCGGTCGTACCGTGTATTGTCAGGGGAAGCTAACTGCCAATGACTACGGGCGCGATCATCATCCGCGCTGCTTCACGATGTGGTTAGCAGGTGCCGGGGTGAAACCCGGGATCACTTTCGGTGAAACGGACGAATACTGCTACAACATCGTCAAGAACCCGGTCCACGTGCACGACCTGCACGCCACCATCCTACATTGCTTGGGAGTCGATCACACCAAGCTGACCTATAAATTCCAGGGCAGGGCGTTTCGCCTCACCGATGTGCATGGCAACGTCGTAAAGGAAATACTGGCCTAGCCGTTGTGATCAAACTCCTACCTGGCGTCGCGGCCGGTTTTTGCGGATGTTCTCCATATCCTGGGTTGGCTCCGTCTCAAAATCCACGGCAATGATGGTAGCGGGATGATCCGGTGGCGAAGCCGGCAATCCGGTGAACTGCACACGGAAATCTTCTTGCTTAAAGGTTACGGGCTTGCCCGTCGCGAGTAGTTTTGCCGACTTCACCTTGCTTTGCAGGCCACCGATGGAAACCGTTTCACCCGGCCAGAAGTAAACGTGAATGTAGAGAGTGTTGCCCTTGCGGGTGAAGTCTGCGAACGCGGATTCCTTCACCTTGCAACGCTCGGCCTCATAGATGGTACTGCCGTTCTTGTCCATCCACTCACCCACCGCTGTGAGAATGCCGACGGATTCTTCGGGAATGGAGCCATCCGGCTTCGGTCCGATGTTGAGCAGGTAGTTTCCGCCGTCGCGGGCGCAGCTGATCAGGTTACGCACGATAGTTTTTGGGCTTTTCCAGTCGTCATCAGCCTTGTGGTAGCCCCAGCTTTCATTCATGGTCATGCAGGCTTCCCAGTCGCGCCCAACCTTCTCCGCGACGATTTCCTGTTCTGGGGTTCCGAAATCTCCGGGCAGATGATTCCGATTATTGACGAGGATGTCGGGTTGTAGCTGGAACACCATGTCGTTCATCTTTTGCGATTCCCAGCCCTTGGCGTCGAGCGGCCAATCCACGTCGTACCACAGCACATCGAGCTTTCCGTAGTTGGTGCAGAGTTCGCGAATCTGGCCGTGAATGTAATCGACGAAACGCCGGCGCGCCTGCTCGTCGGTGGCACATCGTGCGCCGTCAGGATGGTGCCAGTCCATGAGCGAGTAGTAGAATCCGCAGCGCAGGCCCTCCGCTCGCGCGGCCTCGAGATACTCCTTGGCCAAGTCGCGGCCGGGCCCCTGCTGCGGCGAGCAGTAGTTGGTCAATTTCGTATCGAAGTGGCAGAAGCCTTCATGGTGCTTGGAGGTCATCACCATGTACTTCATCCCGGCCCGTTTGGCGAGCTTCGCCCAGTCACGTGCCGCATTGGGTTTGGGTTTGAATTGTTTGGCGAGCTGCTCGTACTCGGCCACCGGGATACCTTCCAGCTCCATGGCCCATTCGTGACGGCCCAGGATGCTGTACAGTCCCCAATGAATGAACATGCCGAACCTCGCCTGGCGCCACCATTGGATACGGCGCTCGTGATCGGGAGGCGGAGTTTCTACGGCCTTCTCCTCGGATGCCGCCGGTTTCGCCTCTTGGTTCTTGCAACTCGATCCGGTGAGAGCGGCAGCAGCCACCGCGCCCGCGCCCATTCCGGTCAGATAGCTTCGTCGTGTGATTCCGCGTTTGGACATCACTTGCTCCTCAATGGACGGTTCCAGCCTTGGCCTGGCTGTCCTTCAGCTCGGCAATTAGTTCCAAGGATTTTTTCACATCGGGATCATTTGGCTTCAAACTTTGCGCGACGCGCAGCTCTCGCTCCCCTTTGTCGAGACTTCCTGAGCGGCAGTAAATCAAACCGAGGTCCTTGTGCAAATCGCCTTTCGTAGGACAATTGCCGCACACTTGGACAGCCTCTTCGAGTTGGGCCACGGCCTGGTTCCAGTCGCGGGCGCTGGCCGCGGCGAGCGCAAAATTGCCCAACGTATCGGCGCGCTCGGAGATCCGCCGTTTGCGCTGTATCTCGACGAAGCGGGCCTGATACCCTTTTGCACTGTCGGGATCTTTTGGGGTCAGGTGGCGCGCGAGATTGTAGAGGGCTTCCGCATGTTCCGGGTCCAGTTCCACCGTTTTCCGCCACTCCATGATGGCTTCCGGCTCCTTCCCAAGTTTCAGAAGATCCTGCCCCAGCAGGTAGTGGGCGTCGGTATTGCGCGGCTCGATCGCCACGACTTGCCGCAAAAGTTCGGCTGAACGCGCGGGGTTGTCCAGTTGTTTTTCCGCCACGGCCAGAAGGTAGAGTGCGGACGCATTCCGCGCATCGAGACGCACGGCGGTTTGCAGTTCGGTTTCAGCCTCTTCGTTGCGGCGAAGATCGAATAGCGCGCGGCCCTTGTTGTAATGAGCGGTCGAGGAATCCGGCTGTAGGCGAACGGCTTCGGAGAACTCTGCCAGCGCCCCGGCGAGATCGAGGTGGTCGGCAAGCGCGATACCGAGGTTCAGGTGAGCTTCGGGCGCGTTGGGCGTGAGGTCGATTACTCTTCGGAAGTTGCGGATGGCATCCTGCATGTTGCCGAGCCTGGTCTCGACCATACCAAGCGCGGTTAGCGCAGCCGTGTTATCGGGCGAGATGCGTACCGCGCTCTGAATTTCCTTTTCCGCCTCGGCGAACCGGTTCCCGCCGGCCAGGATCAAGCCGAGATTCACGAAGGCCTGCGCGTATTGCGGATTGTCCTCAACGGCGCCGCGGAACAGGTCTTCCGCCTCGTGGTTCCGTCCTCGCTGGCCGTAGAGCACGCCCAGATTGTTCTTCGCTTCGGCGTATTGCGGATCGAGCGCGAGCGCCGTCTTTAGCCGGCTCTCGGCAGGAGCCAGCCTGCCGTCCTGAAGATCGAGCAGGCCAAGCTGGTTCTGCGGCAAAGCCAGCTTGGTGTCCAGTTGGATAGAGTGCTCCAGAGCCTGCCGCTCCCCGGCACGGTCACCTGTCTTATCCAGAGCCAGCGCGAGGTTGTAATAAATTTTGGCGTTGTTTGGCTCAAACTTGAGGGCATCCTGATACGAGTGGACGGCGCCCCGCGCATCTCCCTCTTCGAGAAGCCGATTCGCGTCCGCGGCTTTCACGGCGGCCTGGTTTTCCTGAACGCCCTGCTGCTTCTCCGTTTCGAATTGCTTGAGTTCCGCGCGGGCGGCATCGGCCTGCTTAAGCGCGCGCAGCACATTGGCGAGCTGGAAACGCGCCTCGGATGAATCGGGGTGCAGCTCCAGAGCCTTTTGCAGTTGAGGTAGGGCTTCCTCGGATTTCTTCTCCTTCGCCAGAACAAAGCCCAGATTGTAGCGGACATCGTAGTGGTTCGGATCCATCTGAACGGCGCGCTTCAATTCCGATTCGGCCGTATCGTATTGGCCCAGACCGCGGCAGACGGCGCCGAACAGATAGTGCCCTTCGAAGTCCTCGGGCTTGCGGCGCACGTAATCCTGAATCAAAGGCAAGCCTTCATCGAACTCCCCCAGGTCCACCAGAGTCTTGACCAAGGAAAGGCGGGCGATATCGTTACCAGGGTCGAGCCGCAAAGACTCGCGGTATTCGTCGGCCGCTTCACGAAATGACTTCTCCCGGGCATAGACGGTGGCGAGATTGAAATGCACCAGCGCCGAGCCTGGTTCGTCTTTGGCGAGCTTGACCAGGGTTTCGATCGCGGCATCGGCATTGCCATTCTCTGAATAGTTCAAAGCCAAAGCAATCTGGAGATTGGGGTCCTTCGAGTCGAGGGCAATGGCTTGCTTCAGATGGCGAATGGCCGCGGTGTAACGCTTTTGACTGGTCAGAATCTGCGCCAGCCGGTCTAGCGCCCGAACGGACTTGGGATCCAGTTCCAGGGCAGTTTTTAGCTCGGTCTCGGCAGCGGCCGTTTGGCCAACCTCCTGCAATGCCATACCGAGCGCGGTGTGCACAGGAGCACGACCTGGGCTGAGCTTATCGGCTTGGCGCAATTCCACAGTGGCATCTTTGAAACGGCGTTCGTTCATCAACGCCAGTGCGAGATTGAAGTGACCTTCCCAGCCATTGGGCCGTAGGCGGATGGCGGATCGAAACGCCGGAATCGCGCATGTGGCTTTATCACGCTGGGCAAACCAGGCTCCCAATGCGTTAAATGCCTCGGCAGATGGCTGTTTCGCTAGAGCGCGCTCGATTTCGGCAGGGCCATGACATTCGGCGGGCATCTGAGCAAACGTCGTATGGCCCCAGCCAGTCAGGAACAGGGAAAGCGCAGCTACTCGGCCCCTGCGCATAGACAACAGTGTACCGAGGACTGATGGGCGCGGGCACACGGACGGTCGAGTTGGACGCAACAGTACCTTAGTATGTCAGCTTCAATCCGAGTTGGAGAATGCGTGAGCCGTATCCGTTAACAGCTCCGTTAGAACCGTAGGTACCCGTGATGACACCGAAATTGGACCCGGTGAGGTCGCTTCCTGGTTGGCCCAAAATGACGGTGTTCGGTATGTTAAAGGCCTCGGCGCGAAACTCGAAGGCTTTACCCTCCATAAACGGGAAACGCCGGAAGAGAGAGGCATCCATATTCCAGAAATACGGACCCCTGAGAATGTTCCGGCCCGAATTGCCCCAAGTGTACGTGGCGGGAATCGCAAAGGCCGATGTATTAAACCACGCCTGCGCAGTGCGGTTCGACAGATTCGGATTCCCAACAAGATTCGCTCGCTCGTATCCGGTGTCGCCAGTGTTGGCGATGTCTCCATCCACAGTGATGTCGTAAGGCAGGCCGGAATGTGCCTGAACGATGGTGTTCACCTGCCAGCCGCCAATAATATAATCCATGACCTTGTTGTTGGTCGCAAAGCGTTTGCCAGTTCCGATCGGTACGTCGTACACAACGTTTACGCTCAGGGCGTGCGTCAAATCGTAACCGGCAACGCTGCGATCGTTGTTGTACGCGTAGGGATTCTGCACCGACCAACCCTCGACACCGTACCAGCCGTCTGAGCCTGTGTCGATCACTTTCGACCAGGTATACGAAACCTGGTAGGCGAGCCCGCCCGAAAATCGCTTGTCATACAGGAACTGAAGCGCGTTGTAGTTGCCGCGGCCCACGCTGCGGTCGTAGAACGTCGGAGCGATGTATGGATAAAGCGATCGGTCCTGCGGATTGCCAGGTCCGGGCGTGAGAGCCGTGTTGTAATACCCGCCCACATCCAGGCGGCGGCTGCCGGAACCCACGTAGTCTGCCGATACGGTCGTGCTATGGTTCAATTGTTTGGCAACGCCAAAATTGTATTGCATGGAATACGGGTTCTTGGCGTAGGGATCCATCATCCACTGCACCTGGTTGAATGGAGTCGGCGCCGGAAAGAACCCCGATGTGGCGAATGGGTTCTCGCCTTTCACGGTTGGCAGGGCCTGGCTGGGAATCGGCCGATTGAGGTTATTGGCCAGTTGCTGTCCGATATCCGGCCAGTCGCCCTCGTAGTTCTGCGCCGTTTGTGTCACGGCCGCCCAATTGTCGTAAAAAATTCCGAACCCAGCTCGCACGGCCATAGTGTCTGTGACCCGGTAGGCTAAGCCGAGGCGTGGGCCGAAGTTTGTCGTCGTATCGTGATAGATCTTACCGTTGGGAGAAACCACCACGTGAGCTGGAAGTGTCCCATCACCGGGAATGCAAGGAGCAAATCCTCGCACGCTGCAAGCCGGCGGCAATTTTTGAATGACGTAGTTGCCGGAATTGAAGTCGTCCTCGCCCGTCTCGATGCCGCCGTTTTTGCCGATGGTGGCATTGGTGCCGTAAGGCGGCTGGAAGGTCCGGTCATAACGAAGGCCAACATTAACAGTTAGTCGCGAGGTTGCCTTCCACGAATCCTGGAAATAAACGCCCATCACGCCACCCCACCGCGTGGTTTCGTGAACATTGCGGCGGCCGGCATTGTCTGGCACATCCAAGAGCAACGAGGCTATAGCGTTGCCGGGTTGCGCCGAGTTCTCGGGGTTGCCGGTCTGCTGGAGGGCGAAACCGACGTTTGAATTCGCGTAGATCGATTCGAACGTATTGCTATTGAGCTCCCCACCAAAGCGCAGGGTGTGCTTGCCAATGATCTTCGAGACGTTTGCCTTATACTCCCAGACGTTAGTGAAGTTCGGATCGAGCGTGTCACTCGTGCCCGGAATCGGATTGCTGAAGCCGGTAATGCCTACGGAGGGCAACAGCAGTTTCGTCGCAATGAAATTACCCCCAAAACTGGGAGCGAAGTTCAGACCGCTGATTGTGGAGTCTGAGATTCCCGGAGCGACCGTTTGCCCATTGTTTTCCTGGTGTGACCGGCCGAATTGCGCTTGCAGCACGAGGCTCGGGTTAAACGTGTGGACCCAACTCGCGCCATAATTTTGCGCGGGGTAGTTTGAAGCACTCTTGAAGCCTGGCAGTCCGCCGCTCGACGTCGTGTTGTAGTACAACCCACTGTAGCGGAACCAGATAAAATCCTTGGAGCCTAGGGTCTGATCGATGCGCGCCGAAAATTCGTTCTGCGTCTGAACGAGCGGTGTGGTGTCAAGGGCATTGTTATTGCCGACGCCAGTGTTATAGAGAGACGGCCTGATCTGCTTGATGAAGTTCACGAGGGGGGTATCAATCAGGCTGGACGGAATTTGATTGCCGGCGAATGGCTGACGGGTGAAACTGCCGGGATGAGCCGGATCCGGCGCGGTGGAGAAAGGATTGAAAGCCTGGTTCTCACCGGTCAGGTTGCCACTCAGTTCGGCGTCGGTTGGCAAATGCAGATACGAATCTGCCGCTTGCGAAAACCGGATGCCCTCGTAGGCTGCGAAGAAGAATGTTTTATTCTTGCCGTTATAGACTTTGGGAATCCAAACTGGACCACCGGCTGCGACGCCAAACTGATTCTGCCTGTACGGGGTCACGGAAGCAAGAAATGTGTTGCGAGCGTCTAAGTCATTGTTGCGCAAATACTCCCAGGCGCTACCGTGCAACTGGTTGGTGCCCGATTTGGTCACCACGTTGATGACGCCGCCCAGCACGCCGCCGAATTCCGCCTGATCGTCGTGCGAGTTTACCTTGAACTCGGCGATCTGGTCGATGATTGGCGCAACCGTGTAGGTACTTTGGAACGAGCCCTGGTTATTGATGCCGTCGGTGAGGAAGAAATTGCTCCGGTTTGTCTGGCCATTAATGGCTGGAAATTCAAAGGAGCTCCCGCTGAAGACGTTACCGAACCCGCCCGAGTTCTGCGAAACGCTGACCGGCGCCACTCCGGGCGTCAGTGAAAGCAGTTGGGTGAAGTTGCGGCCGTTCAGTGGCAAATCGACCACCTGCTTCTCGGCCACCACGGCACCCAGTTCGGAAGTTGCCGATTGCACCAGTTCGCCGGAGGTTTCCACCGTCACGCTCTGCTGGACCGTACCGACCTGCATGATCAAATCGAACGTGACAGTTTGGTTGACCTCAAGGGTGAACGCAGCCGTTTTCGACACCTCAAATCCTTGCGCTTCCGCCTGTAGCGTGTACTGACCCGGCGTGATACTCAGGAAAACGTAATTGCCCGCATTATTGGATTGCGCAGCGTGTTCGACGGTCGTATCGACATTCCGTAAGGTGATTTTCACCTGTGGGATGATGCTCCCGCTGGAATCGTGGACAACGCCGGTAACCGACGCCGTGGAAAGTTGTGCGGATACCCTAACGGGCAAGAACGTGAGGGTTAGAACGAGCAACAGAATGAAGCGCATCAGTTGCCCAAGAAAGGTGCCACAAGGGGCACCTGAACGATCAGCCAACTGCCGAGCAGCGAACATGGCTCCCTCCTTCAGAGGTCGAGACGTTCTAGTTGTTCTGGAGAATATCTCACCGTTTTCCACCTGTGTCAATGAAAAAGTAGTAGATTTCTGTTAATTGCTGGGCGAGGTCCGAAGATCGGCTAGGGGTGTCGTAAGCGATTACGTAAACGCTTAAGTTGAGGATTTGAGATCCCTGAGGTAAGTGGTTGTTTTTTCAGCCTTCACTCCTGAGCAGGAGTGCGAACAGCGCCGTTGCGAAGGCTGGAGTCCCGCACAATGAGCCGTGGCGGCAATAGAATAGCTCGAGTACCCCGAGTTCGCTTCTCAATAAGGCGCAGAAGGAGTTCCGCGGCGTTTCGTCCCACTTGAGCGCTGCTTTGATCGACCGTACTGAGCGGAACGCGCAGCTGGTCCGAGTAATGCACATTTCCCACCCCGACCAGAGCAATGTCCTGTGGAATCCTCAACCCTGCTTCCAGAACCGCTTTGACCGCCCCAGCCGCAACCGGGTCGTTGAAGCAGAACACACCGTCCGGGGGGTGCTTCAAGCGCAGCAACCGGCGCATGGCTTGATAACCGCCATCATCCTCGGAGCCTCCACGGACCACCAAACTGGCCGGCGCCAGGCGACTATGGCGCTCCAGCGCTAGACGGTACCCGGCCAGCCTACCGACCGCCGTGCCAATTTTGGGCCCGCTTATGTGCGCAATCGCACGGCAGCCGCACGTGATCAAATGCTCGGTCGCCATCTCGCCGATTTTTTCATCGTCAACACCGACGTAGTTCGCCTTAAGCCCTAAGATCTTGCGGTCAATCAGCACGTACGGCACTTTGCGTTCTTCGATCGTCCGGAATAGTCCGGGAGAAGTCGGCGGCTGCGCCGAGGCGAGAACTAGGCCGTCCACGCGCCGGGCGAGCAATAAGTCGATCTCCTCGCGCTCTAGAGTGGGGTCCTCTTCGGAAATCGATATCAGTACCTGGTAACGGAACGGACGAAGCTTCTCGGTAAGGCCCTTGGCTACTTCGGCGAAAAAGGAGTACATCAAATCGGGAACGACCAGGCCAATCGTATGGGTGCGCCCGCTGACCAGGCTGCGGGCGATCCAATTCGGCTGATAATTCAACTCGCGGGCTCGCTTGAGAATGCGTTTCTTGGTTGCCAGGCTGATATCGCTTTGATCTCGTAGAGCTTTTGAGACGGTAACTACGGATACATTGAGATCGTGAGCGACGTCCTTCATCCGAACGGGCATAAAATCGTTTGAACGAACGTAACATAAGCTGGAGGGGATTTACCAGGATGCGCGACTGATTCCCGCGCGTCTCATCATCGACCGGAAGTATCCGTGTGTTGTACTTTGAGTAGCAAGCCTCTCATGAAATCATCTTCCGGGAAGAGATTTACATAGAGTTCCAAAGTCTTTTTAGCTTCGGAATACTGCTTGAGATTGATGTGACGCAGGGCCAGCAGCTTGTAGAGCACCGGTGTGTAAGGCGCCAGCTCGATGCCGCGCTGTAGTTTGCGGACGGCATCCGCCTCGCGGCCAGCCCGCACCAGGGCCGTGGCCAAGTCTTCGTAAACGGCTGGGGCGGCGAAACCGAGCTGGATGGCGCGGGTCAGATGCTCAATTGCACTGTCGTTCGATGCGTTCTCCAGAAGGGCTTTCCTGCCCAGGGCAGCTTGCACCAGAGGCTGGTCCGGCGCCGACCGGTTTAGTTCATCGAGTACAGCAAAGTAGCGCGCCCGGTAATCCGGATCCCGTTCCATCAGCTCGCCATAGGCTTGCAGCAGCATGACGAGCGGCAGCGAGGCTCGATCGGAACCGGCCGAACGATTGAGATAAACCAGATCCGGCAGATCGGCGGTGGTCGCGTGGAATGCGGCTTCCGGAAGCGGCTCGTCCGGCCGGGCAACGATGCGATGATTCGTGAGCGCGGAATGCGCGATAAGCTGCACGTTCCGCTTAGGCATATGGCAAGCGGCGCAGTCGTCTCCGTGCTCCGCTCGTTGTTCTTTTGCCAGCCTACAAGCCGCGTCGGTGTGGCAGCTCAGGCATCGGCTGCGGTAGTACGCTGCGGCTCCCGCCGGCGAGGGCATGGAATGAATCTGATGGCACGTGAGACATCGCAGACGACCGTCGCTCGCCCGGAAACACTTGCTCAATTGCATCGAGAAATGGTGCTCCAGCAAGTCGGTCTCGAGTGGGTCGTCACGCTTCGGCGGCACGCGGAGAATGGCAACCGTGTCGCGAAGCGGAGTGCCAGGACGAAAGTCAAAATAGCCTTTTCCGGGGACGAGTACTCTTGTATCCCCGCCCTGGTGGCAATTCATGCAGACGTCTTCTGCCGGGCGAGCCGGCAGATTCTTGGGATTGACGATCGTGTCATCAGCATTTGCTGCCGGTTTTGATCGCCCCCTCTCGGCCACGTGTAGCGCGCCGGGACCGTGACAATTCTCGCAGCCGATCGCAAGCTCGCGAAAAGGCGGATTGGCAAACAGCCCTTCACGGTCTCGAACCGGTTGGGGCTGGCCGCTGTGACAGGCGATGCAGGCGGCTGCCACAGGCCGGTTGAAGCCGTGGTCATCCAATTCGTAACCCGGCGACAGATCCCATGCTTGCTTTCGCGAGTAATACGACAGCGGCGCCTGAAACAGGTAATCCCCGCGCCGGATTATGTATGTGTAGCCGTTGACTCCCGAACCAATGGTGTACTCCAGTTTGTAATTGGTCCTGAATACTTCGCGCCCGCTCGAATCCAGTTCGTATTCCCTTTGAAAAACATCTTGGCCTTGTGGATAAACTTCAAAATGGCGGTTGAGTTTTTCCGTGAAGATCGTCGCGGTGAAACTCACGTTTTTTCGTTGGCGTGCGCTGGCTGCCAGGTCCATGGATCGGCCCATCGCGGTGGCGCTGTAGTCCTGGTATATCTTGGCGTGGCAACCCGCGCAGACGCGAGATCCGACGTAAGCCACGCCGGGTTTCGAGTTGCGATAGGCAACCTCTTCCGCGGCGAGAATGGACGCGGTGCCGATCAGCGCTGCTAGAATGATCCTCACCAACTCCGCAAGCTCATCCCGGCCCACTGCGCATTCTTGTCCGCATGGCAAAGAAGACAGGCGTTAGGGCTTTCCGCCGGACCGAATCGCTCCGTCATCTCCGCGTCGGGAATATCGTCGATCTGATGCGTGCGCGCTTTGAATAAAACGCTGTTCATGATGCGAGGCATATGGCAGGCCACACAACGGCTTCCCTCCGAAGCAGGTGAATGATGGGTGTGCGCGCTTGGGTTTGGCGTGAACTTGCTGTGACACTGCAGGCACATGTGGTCCGGGTCGGTTGCAAACTTCAGAGATGTCGGGTTGGACGACGCGTCAGCTCCATGCGGCTGATGACAGTAACCGCAATGCGCCTGGCCTTTCCTGAAACAAGCCGAGCGGCGAAACGCTTCCACGATGAACGTGGTTTCTCGAAACCGGCCATCTCTGTAGAACGCGCGCCGGGCGACTTCGGCATAAGGGCGGCTCGAGTAGACTGGAGGAAAGGCCGTTCCCGCGGACGGATAATTCATTTCGCCGTTCGGACCGGGCTGCCGAAGGGCGGACTGCGCGTGGCATTGGCCGCAGATCGCAACATACCTGCCTGCGGCAACAGCGCTGAAATTTACGATGGCCAGCCCGCCGCCGGATGCAAGCGCTTTGCCCGAGCTCATCGCCAGGACATGCTTCTGCCCCGGCCCGTGACACATTTCACAGTTGATTCCTCCCTCGGCAAATTCGAAATCATGTCCATCCGAGGAGCCGGGCCGGTTAAGGTGTAAGTGACTCGTATGGCAGGGCGCACAGTTGAGCTGATAACTTGTCGCCGAGGTAAGTTTACTGAAGCCGGTTACCTCCGTACGCGGCGATCCCGGCGGATCGATCATCTGCCAGTAATTGATCCACTTGCCTGTGAGGGCGTTGTATTGAACCGGAAATACGTGAATGTCTCTGGTTGGGAGTCTGGTGGCGTAGGCCTGCTGCCACTTCGAGCCGATCGTGTAATCCACGGAATAGGTCGCCCAATTACCGGTTGCGTCCCGAATCATGAAATAACGCTTGTCCCGGTTGGTTATCATACGGGCAACCAGCGTCCCACTAGAATCGCTGAATTGGTTGTTGACGCGGAAGTCACCAATGACATTTTCCGGCTCGAAACGCCGCAGCATCCGGCCCATACCGGTTTCCTGCCAGGATCTGTAGATGACGGCGTGGCACGGTTGGCATGACTGGCTCCCGGCGTATTCGCTTTCGTGCTTTTCCTCGGATATTCCGGCACCGGGAGTTACTGGTGATGATTCCGGTCCGACTTCCCGCTCGTTTGACTCGACGAACATCTCGAACGAACTCGATGACCCGGGATGCGATGCGTAAATGCGACGGAGATTGTCCAGCGCCTTTTCCTGGAACGGACCAGGCGTTCGCGATATCTTTGCGAAATAGAATGCGGCGATCCCCGGTTTTCCTAACGACATTTCCGTGAGGCCCAGTAGGTAGCCGATTTCCGCATCCTGCGCATTCAGGGTCTGTGCCTGCCGCAGAAATGCCTCGGTACGGTGAAGACCTTCCTGCTTTTCCGTGCCATTGCTCCGCAGCGCGGCTGCCATCTGCACACGGCCCAACACGTAATAAGCGGAGGCACGCAACTGCGCCCGTACAGTGGGCCACTTCGATGCCGCGACCGCGGCGGGACGATCGAATTGGTCAAGATACTCGATGGCTGCGCCGGCATTTGTTTTGGCCGCCGCCAGTTGGCCTTTTTGGAGTTGCACGTTGGCCAGCGGAACAAGCAGCAGCGGATTCTCGGGGAGCAGGCGAAGCGATTGCGATCCGAACCGGATCGCTTCGTCATATTCCTCGAGGTCTATACAGGCTTTTGAGGCGATCTCGTACACTTGCGACAGCAGCCACGATTGTGGGTAGGCCGATAGAAATGCATTCGCCAACGATCTGCGTTTCCCCGGATCGTGTGCCTCATAAAGCTTCAAAAATGCGCGCCGTTCCTTGGGATCGCTCACCTGATCGATGATGGTGGACTGCTCCGACGCAGTCCTCTCACGAAGCAACACGGTGTCGAGTTCCTGGCTGCGAGAGTACGCGGCCAGCATCGGCGCGAGCAGCAGAATACGTAGCCCGGAGCCTTTCATCTATATCGAGGCATTATGCCACTTTGCGCCGGTAACGCTGATTTGCGGTAGCATCAAAAGCATCCGGTCGATCCGGATGAAAAGGCGATGCACCTACGTTTTGTGATTGCCTTGGCTGTGTCGGGCACGCCGCTAGTGGTGGCGGCAGACCAAGTGGTCGAGTTTAACCGCGATATTCGGCCGATCCTTTCCGACAAATGTTACACATGCCATGGTCCTGACGCCGCAAACCGCAAAACCAAACTCCGGTTTGACGTAGAAAGCGGCGCGAAGATTGAGTTAGCCAAAGGCCGCATGGCCATCGTGCCCGGCGATCCGTCCAAGAGCGAAGTCTACCGGCGCATTACTTCGACCGATACGGCCACGCGGATGCCGCCCGCCTACATGGGCCGCGAGAAGCTTTCCGAGCGCGAAATCGACTTATTCCGGCGATGGATCGAGCAAGGCGCGCAGTGGGAGCAACATTGGGCTTTCATCCCGCCCAAGCGGCCAGCGATTCCGGAAGTCCAGGAAAAGAATTGGGCGCGCAACTCGGTGGATTCCTTTGTACTGGCGCGGATCGAGCAGGAAGGTCTGAAGCATTCCCCCGAGGCTGACCGCCGTACATTAATCCGCCGCGTCTCGCTGGATCTGACCGGGCTGCCGCCCACTCCGGCGGAAGTGCAAGCGTTTCTCGACGACACCTCGCCTGACGCGTACGAGAAAGTGGTGGACCGGCTGCTGGCCTCCCCGCGTTACGCCGAGCGTATGGCTTTCCGGTGGATGGAAGCCGCACGGTACGGAGATACCAACGGATATCAGACCGATGGCGTGCGCGAAATGTGGCGGTGGCGCGACTGGGTGATCGATGCTTTTGATCGCAACTTGCCCTTCGATCAGTTCACCGTCAAACAACTCGCCGGTGACCTGCTTCCCAATCCGACTTTAGATGATCGCATCGCTACGGCTTTCCATCGGAATCACAGGACCACGGCGGAAGGTGGCATCGTGCCAGAGGAGTTTCGCGTCGAGTATGTAGCGGATCGCGCGGAGACAACATCGACCGTCTGGTTGGGACTCACGGTCGGCTGTGCGCGATGCCACGATCACAAGTACGATCCCATCAAGCAGAAGGAGTACTACCAACTTTTCGCATACTTCAACAACGTTCCCGAAAAAGGCCTGGTTTACAACTTCGGCAACGAAGAGCCGTACATCAAGGCGCCCACTCCAGACCAGCAACTGCATCTGGAAGAGCTGGATAGGAACGTAACCGAGGCCGAGCAGCAGTGGCACTCGCTTGAACTTAAGCTTCAGGAAGCCCAACTCAAATGGGAGCACAAGGTGGCTCGTTCGAAGTCTTTCGACTGGACGGTTACGGAAGGTCTCACCTTTCACTCGCCGCTCGCAGGAAAGCGTTCCTTGGTAGAGGTAGCGGGATGCGCCAAGGAAGACGAGAACTGTGATTTGCCGGTCGTCGATGGTCCCGCCGGTAAAGCTCGCCAGTTCGATGGTAAGCGCTATCTGGAATCCGACGGCGCAGCGGCGAATTTCGATTACCTTCAGCCCTTCACCTTCGCCGCATGGATCAAGCCCGAAACCGGTAAAGGGGCCATCCTTTCGCACTACGAAGATTACTTTGAGGGCCAAGGGCACGGTCTCTATCTCATCGACGGCAAGATCCGGCTGCACGTCGTCTTTCGGTGGACGGATATCGGTTTGCGCGTCGAGACAGCGAACCCCGTAAAGCTGAAGGAATGGCATCACGTGCTAGTTACTTACGACGGCAAGCGGAAGGCGGCCGGAGTACACATCTACGTGAATGGCGAGGAGCAGAAGCTGAACGTCCTGTTCGATGAGCTCACCTGGCCCATGGATTTCAAGCTGCCCCTGCGCATCGGCGCGGGCGGCGGGCTGCGTTTTGAGGGGGCGATCGACGATGCCCGCGTGTATCGCATCGCGCTGACACCCGAACAGGCGGCGACCATCCCACTGCGGCAATCGATCCACGAAATCGCGGCCATGGCGCCGGAGGCGCGCAGTAAGGCGCAAGCGGACAAACTCAGGTTCGCCTTCCTGGATCGCGCGGCGCCGCAAGACGTCCGACTCGCAAGAGACGAGTTGGCTGCCGCACACAAAGAGCGGCAGCGATATTGGGAGTCGATTCCCACGGTCATGGTCATGGTGGAAAGCGCGAAGCCGCGTGACGCATTTGTCTTGAAGCGTGGTGCCTATGACAACCACGGCGAGCGTGTTACGCCTGGCGTGCCGGCGGTTTTGCCTCCGATGCCGCCCGGGTTGCCGAACAACCGGCTCGGGTTGGCCGAATGGCTGGTGAACCGCTCCAATCCGCTGCCGGCGCGCGTAACCGTGAATCGGTTCTGGCAGATGTATTTCGGCACTGGACTCGTGAAAACCGTCCAGGACTTCGGCTCGCAAGGAGAATGGCCCACGCATCTCGATCTGCTCGATTGGTTGGCCACGGAGTTCATGGATAGCGGCTGGAACGTGAAAGCACTCCAAAAAACCATTCTCACGAGCGCCACCTATCGCCAGTCCTCGCGCGTCACCCCGGAGTTGCTGCAGAAGGATCCGGAGAATCGACTCCTTGCACGCGGGCCTCGGTTACGTCTCGGCCCTGAGGTGATCCGCGATCAGGCGCTCGCTGTTTCCGGCTTGCTAGTCGAAAAAGTCGGGGGGCCTTCGGTGAAGCCGTATCAACCGCCCGGGCTTTGGCAGGAACTAGCTGGCGGAGACGGTTACAAACGAGACAAAGGGGACGGCCTCTATCGCCGCAGTCTTTACACCTACTGGAAGCGGACGGTGGCCCCGCCGTTCATGGTCAACTTCGATTCTCCCAATCGCGAAACTTGCACTGTACGCGAAACGCGCACCAATACGCCGCTGCAAGCGCTCGACCTGATGAATGACGTGACATTTATCGAGGCGGCTCGGAAACTCGCGGAACGTATGATGACGGAAGGCGGCAATGACCGGCGCCAGCGAGTCCAGTTCGCCTATGAGTTGGTTCTGTCACGGCCGCCTAAGCCTGAGGAATTACAGATCGTAACGGATACGCTTGCGGGCTTTGAGTCGCGGTACCGGCATGATCGCGATTCCGCCAAGGAGTTCACGAGTTATGGTGATTCGCCTGTGGGGAAGAAGCTCGATTTGCGCGAACTCGCCGCCTATTCCAGCATTGCGAGCTTAATCCTGAACATGGATGAAACCGTGACTAAACAATGAGGAGCGATGACATGGCGCCAATCGATGATAAGGGCCTGATGCTGACGCGGCGGCATTTCTTCGGTCGGACCACGAAGGGAATCGGCATGGCGGCGTTGGCCAGTTTGTTCAGCCGGGACCTCGAAGCGGAAGGCGCACCTGGCGCGAAGGCCTACGGCGGCCTGCCCGGTCTGCCGCATTTCGCGCCCAAGGCAAAACGCGTTATTTATTTGTTTCAATCCGGCGGACCATCGCAGATGGAGTTGTTCGACTATAAGCCGCGGCTCACCGAATTTCAGGGCCAGGATCTGCCGGAATCGGTCCGCAAGGGCCAGCGGCTCACCGGGATGTCGGCCACGCAGTCAAGCTTCCCGCTCGTGCCGTCAAAATTTGCGTTCGCTCAGCACGGAAATTCCGGGGCATGGCTCAGCGAGCTTCTACCATACACCGCCAAAATTGCCGATCAGCTAACCTTCGTCAAAAGCCTGCACACCGATGCGATCAACCATGATCCGGCAGTGACCTTTATTCAGACCGGATCGCAAATTGCTGGGCGGCCCAGCATCGGGGCGTGGCTGGCCTACGGCATCGGCTCACAGACCGAGGATCTACCAGCTTTTGTCGTGATGATTTCGCCGGGAAAAGGAACGGGTGGGCAGCCTCTCTATGACCGCTTGTGGGGCAGCGGCTTCCTGCCCAGCCGATATCAGGGCGTCAAGTTTCGCTCCGTGGGCGATCCGGTGCTGTACCTTTCGAATCCCGACGGCTTCACATCGGAAGACCGGCGCAGGTTTCTGAACGCGCTTGACAAGCTGAACCAGATCAACCTGGATAGCTTCGGCGATCCTGAGATCAGTACACGCATCGCGCAATATGAGATGGCGTTTCGCATGCAGATGTCCGTGCCTGAGTTGACAGACCTTGCCAAAGAGCCGCCGCATATCTTCGAACTTTATGGCGAGGATGCTAAAACGCCCGGCACATTTGCCGCGAATTGTCTGCTCGCGCGGCGCTTGGCCGAGCGCGGTGTACGCTTCATCCAGTTGTTTCATCGCGACTGGGATCACCATGGGAATCTGCCGAAAGATCTGCCCAAACGCTGCAAAGAGGTGGACCAGGCGTCCGCCGCACTGATTCAGGATTTGAAGGAACGCGGGATGCTAGACGAGACGCTCGTCATCTGGGGTGGAGAGTTCGGGCGAACGGTGTATTGCCAGGGACGCCTGACTCCCACTGATTACGGCCGCGACCACCATCCGCGCTGCTTCACGATTTGGCTGGCCGGCGGCGGCATGAAATCCGGCATCACGCTGGGAGAAACCGACGATTACTGCTACAACATCACCAAGGATCCGGTTGACGTCTTTGACCTGCAGGCCACGATTTTGCACTGCCTGGGTATCGATCACACGCGCCTGACTTACAAGTTTCAAGGCCGGCATTTCCGCCTTACCGACGTGGCCGGCAGCGTGATTAAGACTGTATTGGCGTGATCTCGACCATATCGCAGGAGCAACCGGGCGCCTGCGGAGTCCGGTACACGCCACCGTCAACTACCGCGGGATGAACAAACCGGTCGCGCACGTGCGGGATGTATTCGAGAAATAGCGCGTCGTGGCCCAGTGCAATGTGATTGAACAGCACCAGGTGCTGATGGATCTGCCCCATGTCACCGACATGCGGCACAACAAGGAGCCCGAATTTCCTGGCTAGCAGGCTGACCGTTAGGAACTCCGATATTCCCGCCAACCGGGTACAATCCGCCTGCACGAAATGCACCGCGCCCGCCTGCATGAAATTCTTGAACATCACGCGATTGGGCACGTGTTCACCAAGCGCAATTGGAATAGGCGCGATCTCGGCCGCCAGAGCTTGGTGCGCGTGGACGTCATCCGGATGGGTTGGTTCCTCGATCCAGAAAGGCGACATAGGGCGAAGCCTTTCGCACATTCGGACTGCTTGCGGCGAGGTCCACTGTTGGTTGACGTCTAACATGACCAGCGCATTCGGACCCACTAACTCGCGCAGCATGTCGGCCCGGCGCACGTCTCGATCCTGGTCCCTGGATCCGACTTTCAACTTGAACGCCCGAAAGCCCCGGTCTAGGGCCCTCCGCGCGAGATCCTTCACCCTGTTATCTTCATAGCCGAACCAGCCCACCGAGGTGTCGTAACCCGGATATCCGCGGGTCAGAATCGTCTCACGTGGGGAACGCCTGGGCAACTCCTGTTCCAGTATCTCGATAGCAGCCCGCTCCAACAGGACATCTTCGAGATAGCTGAGATCCAGCAATTTGACGATTTGGACCGGACTGAGATCCAGCAGTAGGCGCCACAGAGGTACGCCGCGCAATTTCGCCCACAGGTCGAAGCAGGCGTTCGTGATGGAAGCCAGGGCAAGATGGACCACACCTTTATGCGGCCCAAGCCATCGCAATTGAGGATGATCCGCCAGCTTGCGGGACAGCGCGCCAAACTCAGGCATCAACTCTTCGATCTCCGCGCCAACCAGCGATTCTGCAAGAAGTTCGATTGTGCGGCAGACGGTTTCAGTGCCCGCGCCCATCGTCAGGACCAGTCCTGTGCCGCATAAATTCCCAATCCGCAGCATTGTGACCGCAAAGCCGTATTCCGACTGCGAGTGAACCGCGTCGCTCCCGGCACCGTCAGGGAGCGGGATACGGATATCGCGCGTTTGAATGGATTCGATGAAATGTTCGGACATTATTTGGCCGCGCTGTTGTGGTGAACCATAGCTTAGCCGTAGAATCGCTTCTTTGTAAACATCACGACGAGGGTGAAGAATTGCGGCGATACGGTTCCATTATTCGCATCAAGCCGGAAGCAATTGAGCAGTACAAGACGTATCACGCCCGGGTGTGGCCGCAAGTGCTCGACACCATCCGCAGATGCAATATTCGCAACTACTCCATCTTCCTCAAGGACGGCTATCTGTTCGGCTACTACGAGTATCACGGTAGTGACTATCATGCGGACATGGCGAAAATGGCCGCGGATCCGAAAACACAGGAATGGTGGGCCATAATGAGCCCGATGCAGCAGCCGCTCGAGTCCTGCGGCGAAGGCGAATGGTGGGCTCAAATGGAAGAAGTTTTTCATACGGATTGATGCCGGATGCCAGACGCGCTGTTGGGGGACAAAGTCATCTTCGTAACGGGGGGAGCCGATGGCATCGGCCGTGAGTGCGCGTTAGCGTATGCTCGCGAAGGCGCACATGTTGTAATCGCAGACATGAACCTCGACAAGGCCAGACAGACCTTGAGTGAACTCTCCCGGGAGGGCCTGGCGCTTTCCTGTGACGTAGCCGATCCGGGGTCAGTGCAGAAGGCTTTGCAGTGCGCAACTGATCATTTCACCTCGCTAGACGCCATTCACAACAATGCCGGTTTGAGCAGTCCCTCAAAGCAATTGCACGAAACCACTGAAGAAGAATGGGACCGGTTGCAGCAAGTGAACCTCAAAAGCGTGTACTGGACCACGCGCTTCGCTTTCCAATTCCTCGCTGCGCGACGTGGGTCCATTCTCAACACCGCCAGCATGGTGGGATTGATCGGCCAATCGAACCACGCGGCCTACGTCGCCACTAAGGGCGCCATGATCTCGCTCACGAAGGCGATGGCTCTTGACTATGCGCCCCAAGGCATTCGCGTGAATGCGATCTGTCCCGCGGGTGTCTGGACACCCATGCTCCGCGAGTGGGCCCGCGAGCAGCCGGATCCTCACGCCATCGAGCAGTATCTCGATGGCATTCACGCGTTAGGTTATTGCCCGAAGCCGGATGTCGTCGCTGACGCCGCGGTATTCCTGCTGTCCGATAAGGCACGCTTCATCACGGGTTGTATCCTGCCGGTGAGCGGCGGTGCAGAACTTGGCTATCGTCGTTGAACGACGGGAAAAGGGAGTCGAATGAAAGTTATCAAGTGTAGCCTAACAATAGTGGCGATGGCGCTATCAATCGCTCCCGCCTCACGTAGCGCCGATTCCCAACTCGACAGGACAAAATGGTACCGCGACGCCAAGTTCGGCATGTTCATTCACTGGGGACCATACTCGGTGGCTAGTGTCGAAGCATCCTGGCCGATCATGGTTCCGGAGCCGCAATGGAACATCACTGAACCCGCCTACCGAGCTTTGCCGCAGCAGTTCAACCCTGTAAAGTTCGATCCGCGGGCTTGGGTGCGCCTCGCCAAGGCCGCCGGCCAGCGATACATCGTGTTCACCACCAAACATCACGACGGTTTCTGCATGTTCGACTCCGCCTTCACCGACGATAAGATCACCAACACTCCGTTCAAACGTGACGTCGTCGCGGAACTGGCTGAAGCTGCGAAAGCAGAAGGGATGCCGCTCGGCTTTTACTATTCGCCACCTGACATGAATCATCCGGACTACCGTGATACCTCAAAACCTGCCAGTGCCAATTGGCGCGGGGAACCTGCGCGGCCGCAATGGCCAATATATCTCGACTATATGGAGCTACAGCTCACCGAGTTGCTTACACGGTACGGCATTGTAGCGTTGATCTGGTTCGACGGTCTGGACCATCAGACGAAATACAACGGCCGGCGCTTTCAAGATCTGATTCACAGGCTCCAGCCGGCCACCCTCATCAACAATCGCATTGGTATTCCGGGTGACTACGATACGCCCGAACAGTTCACGCCCAAGTTCATTCCGACCCGAAAAACACCCCACATGGGAGGCACCGACTCAGAAGACAAAAGCATACCTTCCGGCGTGCCTGGCGCAGACGACTTCCGGCTTTGGGAAACCTGCATGACGATCAACGAGACATGGGCGTACAACAAGAACGACAGGAAATTCAAATCGACCGGCGAGCTGATCCGGACGCTGGTAGACGTGGCCAGCAAGGGCGGCAATTTCCTGTTGAATGTCGGTCCGGCGCCCGACGGGACGATCCAGCCTGAGTTCGAAGAACGGCTCCGCGGTGTCGGTGCGTGGCTTCAGATCAATGGAGACGCGATCTACGGCACCACCTATGGCCCTGTGCAGGGTGTCTCGAACTTGAGAACTACGCAAAAAGGAAACACCGTCTATCTTCACGTTTTGGATTGGCCACAAAGGGAGCTGAAAGTGGATGGCTTATCGTCACATGTTCTTTCTGCAACGATGCTGGCCGGAGGCAAGCCACTTTCATTCACACAAAACGGAGACCATCTCAGTATTCAAATACCGTCACCAGCGCCGGACGGCGATGTGACCGTTATTGCTCTCAAGACGACGTAGCGCGTTACTCACACCGCAGTGCGACTGTAAGTTCTATTTCCAACGCCCTGCGCGCCGGAAGATACCACGCCACCATGGCGACAACGATTACCGTCACGATGGCAGCTGCGTACGTCAAGGTATCTGCCGGAGTCACTCCCCACAATAGCGACCTCAGGAATCGAGTGAGCGCAACTGCGCCCGCTGCGCCAATGACCACTCCGGCCGCGACTAGCGCCAGGCCTAGCGCCAGCAGCATTTGCAAAACATTCTTTCTGCTCGCGCCAAGGGCCATTCGGATGCCGATTTCATATGTGCGCTGCCGGACAGCATACGCGATAATGCCGTACACTCCCGTCGCGGCGAGCACTACTGCGATCGCACTGAATACCGCAAGCAGGATCATAGTCTGATGGGCTTGCCACAGTTGTTCGGCTACGTATGCATCCAGGGTCTTGATGTTGAAGATGGGCAGATTGTGATCCACCTCCGCTACGGCGGCACGAAGAGAAGGAACCAGCGGCAACGACTCGAGCTCACTCCGGACTACGAACGTCATGCTCAGCCGCGAGTCAACCCATGGATCTTCCGATACGAGCGGAAGCTGCGCGTAGGGTAAGTACATTTCAGGTTTTGCCTCCCGCTCGTAGCGATCGTGGCGCACATCCCCCACTACCCCCACGATTTCGCGGATCGGCTCGTTGACCAGATCGATTCGCACCCGCTTCCCAATCGCATTGTCCCCCGGCCAAAAGCGGCGCGCTATTGTCTGATTAATGAGTACAACGGGCAAGGTGCCTGCAGCATCCTGGGCCCCAAACTCGCGTCCACGAATAAGCGGGATGCCAAGCGTACGAAAGTAACGGGCGCTCACTGGGAACCAGGCGGCGCTCGATATCTGTCTCCCCGTACCATCCGCCCGCCGACCCTCGATAGTGAAATTGACCGCTAGCCCTCCGAGGGTCGACTGGCTCAAAGGAGCATGGACGCCCGCGGAGACGGACTTGACAGCGGGGATTCCGGCGATGCGCGCCTGAATTTGTTCGAGCAAAACATTGACTCGCGGGCTGAGTGCAACGGTGGGGTGGTCTTCAACCAGGCCAATCTTTTTCACGAACGGGCCGCGGGGCAGCCGCACCTGGAACGTAAGAACATCGTGCGTATCGCAGCCCGTGGGAGCGTTGAAGAGCCGGAAAAATGTGTTACCATCAACCCGGCACCAACCTGTAGCACCACCGCGAGAGCCATTTGTAGCACCACCAACGTGCTGCGGAACGTCTGGTGCCGGGTGCCGGCGGTAGTTCCGCTAGTATTGGCCTTCATCGCCTCCATCACGTCCGGGCGCGATGACCGCCACGCCGGCACCACGCCGAAGAGTAGCCCCGTCGACAACGCGAGCAGGATGGTAAAGCCGAGCGCGCCGGTGTCCAGTGCGATTTCGCCGGCCCGTGGGAACGACACGGGGCTGATCGCAATGAAGAGTTTCAATCCTAGGTACGCCAGCGCCACACCAAGCAGGCCTCCGATCACGGAAAGCAAAATACTTTCACCCAGAAACTGCCGGGCAATACGCCAGCGGCCGGCGCCCAGGGCGGCGCGTATAGCCATTTCCTTCTTTCGCGCCAAGGTCCGCGCCAGCAGCAGACTGGTCGCGTTCGCACCGGCGATCAGCAGCACCAACGCGACCGCGCCCTGAATGATCAGGAGCGGCTGACGAACCCAGCCAACGTAGATATCCAATGCGGGCTCCAACCGTATTCGCCAGCCCTTGTTGGTGGAAGGGTAAACCTCGGCTAGTCCGGCCGCTAATCGATCCATCTCTCCCTGTGCCTGGCGAAGGGTCATTCCAGGCTTGAGCCGCGCCAACGGGAGGATACAATCCGGGCCGCCACCGGCTACCGGCCCCAACCTGTAAGGCGCCCAGTACTGAGCCGGATAGCCAGCCGTCTGGCATCACGCCAATAATGGTGGCAGGTGCGCCGTCCATCCGGATACTTTTTCCCAGAATATCTGCCGCGCCCCCGAACCGGCGTTGCCAAAACCGATAGCTGATCACGAGAAGCTGGCCTGCTTCTCCGTCGGCCTCCGCATCGGTGAACCAGCGGCCCAGCAACGGCTTCGCCTCTAACGCCCGCGGAACTGCCGCTGAAAATCGCTGGCCTTCCACCTGTTCGGGGGGATCTCCGGGCGCATCTGTGAACGTTGCGGTGTCTTCCACGCCGCCAATGGTCCCAACGTCTTCGAGCATGTGAGTCTGTTCGCGCAACGCCAGAAAGCTGGCGATGTTGGCAGGTCTTTTTTGGTCCGGCTGATTTGGAGGAGTGAACCAGACGAACACAAGGCGGTCTGAATTGGGATACGGCAACGACCGAATCAGTACCGCATGCACGATGCTGAACATCAGAGTATTTGCGCCAATGCCGAATGCGAGCGACACTACCATTGCGGCCGTGAAGCCACGGTTTTTGCAAAGCATCCGCAGGGCGTAGCGCATGATCACTCGACCATTCGCGGACCCACGGGCGCGAGTTCAAGTAGCTGGAAGTACATCAGATTGTGATCGTAATCGGCAGCGGGCTTGATTTGCACGACGTACCGGCCTGCGTTCGAAAATTTGATCGTGTCTAAATCGAAAGTCTTGTACTGGTAACCTTCGCCGGTGGGTACAACAGTACCGCCCACGGATTGGCCGCCTGCCGTAATGACAAATTTGGCGTCCTTCGATTCCTGGCGCGCGGAATAACGAATGCGCATCTGGTACTCGCCCACTTGGCTTACCAGAAGGTGCCACGTAATGGAATCCTGCGTATTCGTCCACTTGGCGATATGAAACTTGCCCTCGCGGTTGAAGCGCTTGGTAGCCTTGCCCGTTGTGACGGCTGAGAGATAGTCTAGCTCAAATGGAGCATCGCTGCCTTGGGTCACGATGGGCGGGTCCACTTTGGGAGGTCCGTCGAGTTGTAGGACGATCACCGTGTCGAGATCGTCCAGCGGCTTCGCGGGCAGTGCGATCAAACTCGTCCCATTCACCAGGCTGATTTCGAGTTTCCGGGACGGAGCCGTCAACGCATGCGCGGCAATCACTTCGTTCTTCAAACCCGGCACTGGGAGGCTGCCATCGCCCGGCCAACTGAAAACGTGAAGGTAAACCTTGTCGCCTTTAACGGTGCTACGTCCCCACGGCTGTTCCGGCAACGGACTCGCAGACGTGCCGTATATACTTTCACTATTGGCCTGCATCCACATGCCAACCCGGCGGAGTGTGGCGACGCTCGGCGAAGGGATCGTGCCATCGGCCATTGGCCCGATGTTCAGCAGATAATTGCCCCCTTTACCGATGATCTCTACCATGCGGTGAATCACGTCGCCGGAAGTTTTCCATTGTTGATCAAACTTGCTATAGCCCCATGTGGTGTTGAGGGTCTGCGGCGTTTCCCAGTACTCTTGGAGCCCGCCCGTCGGCATGCCATTGTCATTCATGTCCTGGTAGTCACCCATCAAGTCCTCGCCATAGCTGCCAACCCGGCCATTGATCAGGCAACGAGGTTGCAACTGGCGCACGATCTCGATGAACTGGCGGGCGTGCTCCGGTGTATCCATGCCGCGATCAAACCAGACTAGTCCCAAAGGCCCGTAGTTGGAGAGCAACTCGCGCAACTGAGGTTTGGATTTCTCTTCCAGGTAACGATTGAAGTTCTTTTTCGAGCGGTCGAAGTCCCAGTTATTGCCATAGCCATCCGGATCATCCCAATCTTCACGGTGCGAGTAATAAACACAAAATCGAATGCCGTTTTTTCGGCAGGCCTCTGAGAGTTCCTGTACCGGGTCGCGCTTGAACGGCGTCCAGTCTACGATGTTGTACTTCGAAACTTGAGAGTGATACATGGCGAAACCGTCGTGATGTTTGGCGGTGATCGCCAGATATTTCATGCCGGTGGACTTGGCGAGGTTCACCCATTCTTCGGCCCTGAATTGCGTGGGATTAAGATTATGGGCCATTTCGCGGTATTCCGCTGCCGGTATGTTGAACCGTTGCATGATCCATTCGGCCTCGGTGCCGACTGGGATTTGCTTGCCCTTCCACTCGCCTGCGAGATAGGAATATGGGCCCCAATGTATGAACATTCCGAACTTGTCGTGCTTGAACCATTCGATGCGCTCGGCATCTGTGACCTGTTCCTGCGTGGGATTGCTCTGGGCGCCAAGCGGCACTGCGACTTTCAGCCAGAAAATGCAGAGCGCAACCGTGATGCCGACGCGTCGTGCATCTCGGGGTTGCTGGATGGAGTGCATAGTAGGGACAGTATAGCCGTGCGACATAACGTCTCCGACAGAGCGTAGTTCTGGGTCCCTGATACTACAGGGTGCACTTCAGCACCCAGGCGGGTCGTCGAGTTGAAGAGCAAAGGGGCGCCCGAGCCCAGCAAAACGACGGCTTTTGGTTTGCCCCCCGAGTACTCCTTTAGCGTGAACTGCCGCCTAGGCCAGCGCGGCAGGATCGTGTAGACGCTGTCGCCTTTCGACGTGAAGAAAGCGTCGATCGAAGCTCTGCCGTCGCGCGGGGCCTAGATGAGCTTTGAGAAGTCGTAAGACGCTTCAAACTCCTGGTTGTACGTGACCTTCGGCTGCTCACCGGCACTCCACTGCTTCGCGTGCGCCCAAGGGTGTGTGCCGTAGATTGCGTCGCCATTCACCTTTAGCCGATTGCCGATTTGTAGCAGGCGCGCCTCCATGATCGGCGGGATGCTGCCATCAGCCTGGGGGCCGATATCGAGCAAGAGGTTACCACCACGCCTCACGATGTCAACCGGCGTCAGTACCAGCTCGCGGCCAGAGTGATAGTGCTCGACACGCTCCCCGATTGTAGCCGTAGCTGAGACCCATGCCACGGCTCTTCCCAAGCGTGGGTGGTTTCGGCTATACCTGGTGTGTACTCAGTGATCCAATAGCCACCATGCTTGTGTCGCGTGTCGCTTCCCCACCAATCATCATACGACCACTTCGCTTTACCGGCGAGTCATTGTATAGCCAAGCCAACAATTCCGGACTGCGCCATTGATCCGAGGTCATCTCCCACTCGCCGTCGCTGAAGATGATGGCCGGCTTGTACCCGGTTACCACATCCTTAAACTGCGGCATCTTGTGCTCGGCCACATAGCGGGCCTTGTCGGTCAGGTAGAACGGGTTGTACGGATCTGTCGCAAACAGCGTGGAGAGTTCAGAAGGTTAAACCGAGAGACCGGTGATCAAGCGGCAATGCCGAGGATCCGTTGGATGAATTGGACCTGACCGACAACATCCCCCTTGGGAAGCCATCGGATTTGCCCTTTCGTATCGCGTGCATCGCCTCATAGCCAGCAACCGCCCGTAGTGCGCCCTCCACCGAACGGAACCCAAGACTCGCCGCGGGTCCTCCGCTCCGCGATGGCGCGCGCATACGCCGGATAATCGTGTTCCCCTCTGGGAGGTCCACCTCAAACAGAGAGCTAACAGAGCGCTTTTGTTCTAGTACTTACAGTTAGCCGAAAGATCGCCAGTGAAATCAGGCCCATATCAGGGCCGCGCCGCTTTTCGGCTGTTCTAAGCCTGTTACGCGCCTGTTCCTGCCGCCGAATAGCGTAACACCGCTGTAGTTGGTCCCGGCTCGGAGATCCCACTTCGGCGAAAACTCTGGTATCGTAAGTCACATTTCAGTAACGGGAGTCCGAACTCAATGCGGAAGCAGTTGCTTGCACTCATTGCGAGTCTCATCACGCTGTCGGCGGCAACGGCCGACGAGGGCTGGCGCCTCCACGGTGGGACGCAAACCGACCAGCGCTTCAGCTCACTCAACCAAATCAATGAGCAGACTGTCTCGAGACTCGGCCTGGTGTGGAGCACGGAACTAGGGACCACACGCGGGCTCGAAGCCACGCCGATCGTCGACGATAGCGTCATCTACACAACAGGTTCCTGGAGCGTAGTGTTCGCCCTCGATGCCAAAACCGGCCACATGAAATGGACCCACGACCCGAAAATTCCCCGCGAGCGAGCCTACTTCGTTTGTTGCGACGTCGTGAACCGCGGCGTCGCTCTCTACAACGGCAGAATCTATGTCGGCACGCTCGACGGCCGCCTTATCGCCCTCGACCAGCACACGGGCGCCCTGGTGTGGAGCGTTCAAACCACAGACCCGGGCAAGGCGTACTCCATTACCGCCGCGCCACGCATCGCCCGAGATAAGGTCGTGATTGGCAACTCAGGCTCCGAATACGGAGTGCGCGGATATATCACGGCCTACGACACCGAAACCGGCAAACAAGCCTGGCGCTTGTACACCGTCCCCGGCGACCCGAAGAGGGGCTACGAATCAAAGGCCATGGAAACGGCGGCCAAGACCTGGCAGGGTAAGGACTGGTGGAGAGCGGGCGGGGGAGGCACGGCATGGGAAGGCATGGTCTATGATCCTGAGCTCGACCTGCTCTTCTTCGGAACCGGTAACGCCTCCACTTGGTATCGCGCGCTCCGCGGCGAGGGCGACAGTTTGTACACGGCTTGTATCCTCGCAGTTAAAGCAAGCACAGGCGAACTCGCATGGTACTTCCAGACCACGCCCGGCGACAGCTTCGATTACGACGCAACTCAACCGCTCATCCAAGCCGATCTGACGGTAAACGGCCAGTTGCGTAAAGTCCTGCTTCAGGCCAACAAGAACGGCTTTTTCTACGTGCTCGACCGCAAAACCGGAGAGTTCCTTTCCGCCGCGCCTTTCGTCAGCGGAATCACCTGGGCGAGCGGGGTAGACCCGAAGACGGGACGCCCCATCGAACAGCCCGGCGTGGGGGACGCAAACCCGAAACTGCTGTCGCCGGAGCCGAACGGAGCTCACAACTGGAATCCGATGGCGTTTCATCCCACCACCGGCCTCGTCTACATCCCGGCGCGAGTCGGCACGCAGAATGTGCACCCACCAGACAGAAAATGGAAGTACGATCCGAATCGGTGGAACGCAGGGATCGACGGCAATTACGAAGGGCCGCTTTTCGCCAAAATGGCCTCCATGCCCGCACCGACAGGCGAACTCGTGGCGTGGGACCCGGTCGCCCAGAAGGCCGTGTGGAGTGCCAAGTATCCCGTGGTAGACGGAGGAGGTGTGCTGGCCACCGGAGGCAACCTGATCTTCCAAGGCCGGGCCGACGGCATCTTCGCCGCTTATCGGGCTACGGATGGCGAGCAACTGTGGCGCTTCGACACCGGCACTGGCATCATGGCACCGCCGGTCACCTACACCATCGATGGAGTGCAATACGTGACTGTCATGGCCGGCTGGGGCGGCTCCTCGGGGCTGATCAATTCACCCGCAATCGGAGCCGTAAAGCCAGGTTGGGGCCGCATCCTCACTTTCGCCCTCGATGGGACCTCAACCCTGAAAGCTCCACCGTTCGGTCACAAGGACCCACCTGTGCCGGCAATCACCGCCAAACAGAATCCTGAGGTAATGCACGCTGGAGCCCTGCTATTCAACAATCACTGTTACTTCTGTCATGGGCTGAACGCAGTCGCCGGTCCCTTGCCCGACCTGCGCTATTCGAGTAAAGAGGTACTCGATTCGTTTGCGTCTATCGTGCTCGGCGGCGCTCGCGCTTCCGTCGGGATGCCATCCTACAAAAAGATTCTCTCCGTGAAGGAAGTGGAAGCGATCCGCGCGTATGTGATCGCGCGTGCGCAAGAAACGGCCAAACCAATGCAGTCGGCGCAATAACCGCGGATTGAGCGAAGACGACGTTGTTGGGTGGTCAGACGCTGCTTAGCCTACCGCGCTGTCCCAGACCGTTTCCGTTTCGCCGCCCGCCCGTCACGCTTCAACCCCTCCCGCGCGAGACGCTTCGCAGTCCGCTGTTCCGCCGCCACAAGGGACGCTTTCTTCGCGCGCGCGGAGCGTTCCTCTGACGTCATGTTCCTCGCAGACGTTTTGCCGCCCTGCCTGCCAAACATCCGTGCGATTTCCGTCATGGCTGCGCGAACCTCTGGCGGTATTTTCATGCCTTCGATGGTACACCTGACGGGGTATGGTGAGGATGAGAGGTCGTGAGCGCTTCGATTCCTAGCCTGGACACTTATCAGATGGACGGCCGGAGCAAATGATAACGTTGTTTTGGGGAGCCGCCAGCGATTGTTCGTGGTGTATGGTTCGTTCGCGGCCCGCTGATCTTCCTTATCAATCAATTCAAACTCAAAGCGTGATGGCCTCAGGGGATTTGTGTTTTGGTTGAACGCCAATTGGCGGCAACGCGCTGCGGACGTTTCGGTTCCCTTGCCTCGCTGCTGATGATGTAAACTACCCCAACTGCGCCGCTTGCGTGAGGCACCTGAAAAAGACGGGGGCATGAAGTCGCCCGGCGGCCGAAGCCCTAAGCCGAGAAAGACAGGATAAATGAATCACAGATTACTCAATTGCGCGATGGCGGCGGTGATTTCAGGTGGGCTCGGCATCCTGCAGGCGCAGGTTCCGGCCGAGGATGCACGTAATACCTATGTGCCCAACACTGATACGCACTTCACGATGCCGGTATACCACACGTTGGCAGAGTGGGAGGCTCGCAAGGCGCATTTGCGAAAGCAAATTCTTACGGCAGCAGGTTTGCTGCCAATGCCAGCCAAGACGGAAATGCATCCAGTAATCTTCGGGAGGCTGGAGCGCAAGGGGTACAGCATTGAGAAGGTGTACCTGGAGTCTCTTCCTGGATACTATTTGTGCGGCAATCTCTACCGTCCCCTAGGTAAGACCAGCAAGCGACCGGGCGTGCTTCTCACCCAAGGTCACTGGACATATGGGCGGCTTGAGGACCGGGAGAACGCTTCTGCTCCCACGTTAGGAGCCAGTCTGGCTCTACAAGGCTTCGTGGCCTTTTCTTACGACATGACCGGGTACAACGACATGATCCAGACACCGCATGCTTTTGGGTCGCCGCGCGAGCAGTTGTGGTCGTTTGGGCCCCTGGGGCTGCAGGTGTGGAACTCGATTCGAGCGTTGGATTTTCTGGAATCTCTGGAGGATGTAGACGCGGCGAAGATCGCGATGACCGGCGCATCGGGCGGAGGATCACAGACTTTTCTGCTGACTGCGATCGACGAACGGGTGCGCTATTCCGCTCCCGTCAACATGGTCTCAGCCTACATGCAGGGCGGCGACTTCTGTGAGAATGCTCCGGGCCTGCGTTTCGACACATCCAACCCGGAGATTGCGGCCATGATGGCGCCGCGGCCCATGCTCCTGGTGTCCGCGACGGGAGACTGGACCAGCCACGTGCCGGCGGAAGAGTTTCCCGCGATCCGCAAGATTTACGAGCTCTATGGAAAGGTCGATGCAATCGAGAATGTTCACATCGATGCGCCCCACAATTACAACGCGCAGAGCCGTGCCGCGGTTTACAAGTTCTTCAACCGCCATGTGCTTGGACGTGGCCCGCAAGAGGTATTCGAGGAGAGGGAAATCGAAATGGAAAACTTGCAGGATATGCTGGTTTTCCACGGGCGAACCTTGCCGCCCGGCGCTCTCACCTATGATCAAGTCTTTGGTAAGTGGAAAGAGAGCGGAGGTGGCTGGATTGCGGGTAGTGGAAATGCCGAGATCCTTCGCGAGACGCTGCGCCTCACGCTAGGCGCGGAGTGGCCGGATGACGTGAAAACCAAGATAGAAGGTCAGCAGATCGTGTTGAGTCGACCTGTGCGCAAAGACCGCATTCCGGGAGTTTGGCTGCCCGGCGGCCCAACAGCTACATTAGTGGTCGATGCCCGCGGAGCAGAAGCCGCCAGAGAATCCGCCTTAGTACAGGATCTGATCAAGGCAGGGCGGACGGTGCTGCTGATCGACTGTTTTCAAACCGGGTCGGCGGTAGCGCCCAGAGATCGCTCGCACAAGTTTTTTACGACATTCAATCGAACCGACGACGCCAACCGTGTGCAGGATATATTAACCGCACTTGCATTCCTCTCGTCCCGCAAGGCCGGTACTGTGGAACTGTATGGCACAGGTGAGGCTTCGATCTGGTGCCTGTTTGCCGCCGCCATCGCGCCGGTCGAATTATCGCTCCACGCCGATACGGGTTGGTTCCGTGGCGCTGATGCCGATTATCTGCACAGCTTCTTCGTGCCGGGGATTGAACGCGCCGGTGGAGTGGGCGCGGCCCAATGGCTTGTGAACCAGAAAGCTCGGAAAGTGCTGTAAGGGTTCACCGAGAGGAGTCTACATCGGACTCGGCAAACGCCCGGTAAAGTCCAGTTCGAGTCCACCATACCGGCGCGGTCGCCCCATGGCCGAGATCGCCGTATCCAGGGAGTTGAGGCCATCGCTCGCGATGGAGCATTCCTAAACACTGCGCGACCAGCAAGGATGTATCGCCCGGAGATCAAAGTCCGAGATGCTGTCCAGATCGCAGCCGAGCGGCTATATTGGCGGCCTGCTTGCGTCACATCCACAACGGAAACAGGGGCAGCATTCTCATCAGAAACCGATAGGCCCGGCCTGGGAAAACTCGGGCCACTCCGCGCTCGAATCCGGCCAGCGCTTCTCAGCGCCCGCGGGAGTAAGAAGTATTCTGTGTTTTATCTCTGCATGCTGGGTGCTGTTGATCCGCGGTTCACCTGCGAGTCGAGAACTCCGCCACCGGTACCAAAAAGCGCAAAATCCGGCGAGAGCTATGAACGAGCTGGTTCAGGGTGCAAGAACCTCACGCACGGTGATCCGGTTCGACGGTTCGGGTATGGAACTGGGGCATTGTTTTTGGCAGCGGGCGGGCGTATGCTCTTCGACACGGAAGGGAGTAGGGTTTCTATGGCCGATAAGAAAATTGAAAGGTGCGCGCATCCGGGGTGCAACTGTCCGGCGGCAAAAGGCAGCAAGTATTGTGGCGCTTATTGTGAGGGGTCCGCGAATCGGCCATCCATCGCGTGCAACTGCGGACATGCGGAGTGTGCCGCCGCCGAAGTGACGAGTACGGCATGATAATCCTCGAACGCCCAAACAACCACCGCTGACTTGGTTGTCGAAGTCACGGCAGGCGGCCCGTGCTGTCGTTGGAGACGCCTGCCAATTCCGGCTTGACATCAGCCCCCTCATACTTCCATAGACATCTAGGACTGATGAGCAAAGCCAATCCTGACGTGCTCCAGCGCATGAATAGCGCTACTGGCCGATAAGTGCCCGGCGTCTCGCGACTGGATAGCCCGGTCGAGCAGAGCATCAACAGGGATGGTCTTCGAGAAATGGGCTATGCAGGCGTCAGCTTGACTCTACTCACCCCTTCCTTTCGGATCGACTTTTGGAACCGGAGCCCTTTCCGCACTATCTTCTGCCGCCACAGCGCTCACCAAGTCCGCCAGTTCAAGGTCCAGGATCTTGGTTTCCATGCTGCGGCCCAAATTGGGGTCGCCGGTTTCCACCCTGCGGCGGTCAATCAGGCGGAGAACCGCTTCCCGTTGTTCCAGCCGAACGCGCAAGCGGTCAGAAACCATCGCGGGACTCCTTGGCCTGAGGTGTACACTTTCCGTAGCATGTTCATAACCAAGTCCGGCCTTTTTGCAAGTGCGTGAATTACAACCTGTATGCAGTTGTGTCCGTTGCCTAGGTTTCGCGAAAACGAAACAGTTCCGCAGGAAGGGAGAAGATTTCGGAACTACTTCCGCCGGCGTATCACCGGCTGGATCGGAGCGGCGGACGGATAATGGCGGCGTCCGCCTCTCTCTCAAAACCATCAACGCAGAACTGACGGATCGTGGCTTCAACACGGTGATCCAAGCCTCCATCTGACATTTGGTCTCGTATGGCGCCATAATCTACCAATGAATCGCCGTCGCGCTCTTGCTCAAGCATTCCTGGCTGGTCCTGCGGCCATTTTGGCCAACGCAGCTCCGCCTGACCGTCCGCGCTCGTTCCAGATGCCCACGAAGATCTCCGGCGTCGAAGTGCTGTATTTGGAGAAGCCGCTTAAAGAGCGGTTCTGGATGGCTAACGCGCCGATTGGCGGCTATCAGCCTAAAGCCTCGCGCCTGATTGCCCGGCTGCACACCGATGCCGGTATTACCGGGGAAGGTGAAGGCTCGGGTGGGCCCGATCTATTCCGCAAGGGCTTTGCTGATCTGATCATCGGCGAAGATCCGTTCATGGTGGGCCGCATTTGGGAAAAAATGTTTGGAGCCACCTACGGACGCGAGCCCTCAACCCGCGGCTGGTCACGGGAAGGAATCATCAGTGCGATGGCTCCCATTGATGCGGCGCTCTACGACATCATGGCGAAATCCGTCGGTCTGCCGCTCTTCAAGTTCTTGGGCGGTTACCGCGACTCCGTCCCTGTCTATGTGACCGGTGGCTACTATCGTGAGGGGAAGGGCATCGCTGAACTCGTGCAAGAGATTCGCGGTTACATCGATCAAGGATTCAACGCCATCAAGCTGAAAGTTGGTGGCATCAGCGGCGGGTACACCGTGGACGACGACTACCAGCGTGTCGCGGCGGTTCGCAAAGCGGTTGGACCGGCGGTTCGTATTATGCTCGATGCCAACAACGGCTGGGATGTCGAGACCACCATCCGCGCCTCCAACAAAATGTACGATCTCGACATTACGTGGCTGGAAGAGCCGCTCCGATGGTATGACGATTTCGACCCGTTTAGACAGGTGAAGCTGAATACTCGCATTCCAATCGCATCAGGTGAGAGCGAGATTACCCGGTGGGGCGCGCGGCGCCTGATGGAAACTGGCGCCATCGATTTCATGCAGTTCGATGCCAACGCCCACGGGGGTATCACTGAGTGGCGCAAGATCGCCGGGATGGCCAGCATGTGCCACATCCGAATGGCTCCTCACCATGAGCCGGCGCTTCATGCACATCTATTGGCTTCGATTCCCAACGGCTACATCCTCGAATCGTTCGCCAACCCCGACCGCGATCCATTCTGGTTCGAACTCTACGACAGGAAACCTCGCATCGAAAAAAGCATCCTTTACCTGGACGACACGCCCGGCCTGGGCGTCACGTTCAACCCATCTGCCCTCCAGCGTTATGGAACAAGAATCGTTTAGTTTTGATATTCCTTACGGACACCGTCACGGGGGGGGCAAGATTGGGATGCGCCGGAGATGCACCTGCCGACGGCAGCCGAAACAAAGGTCGCTCAGCCGCTGTTGCCGCGAAAGCGATGCAGGGGCAAACAAGGTGGCCAAGTAGAAACGTCCAAAGGGCTCGCTGCTTGATCAACCGCGAAGCAACTCCCGCAAGCGCTCTTCATCGTCTGCTCATGCGGTTTCCCCGCGCCTTAAATCCACGTGTCGCCGTAGATATTTTCCGTTGCACTGTAAAGTAGCCGACCGGCAGCCTTGCCTTTAACAGGGATAGTTAACTAGATACTTTCGAGGCTTTGCCCGATTGAACGCCAATCAGCTTCCAACGACAATCATTATGTTCCTCTGTTCTGAATGTGGCCAGGAGGTAATTGTTACAGCTCCCTGCGAATTGTAAGGAACCATCCAATGGTTGGGGTTCTCAGAACTTTGCGCGTTCGAAACACAATCTGCATCCCAATTATGGGTTCGGGATAGTAGGACCGGAGTTGATGCGACGAATCGTATTGCCAGTGGCCTGTTTTTGCGGATTGTGGACTGCTGCGAGCGCGCAGTCAGTTCAGCGGCCGTCCGAGAGCGGTTTCGCGAGCTGGTATGGCGCGCCCTACCATGGGCAACCTTCAGCGAGTGGAGAGATTTAGGATCAGGAGAAGTTGACAGCCGCGCACCGCACGCTTCCCTTTGGCACCAGAGTGCGTGTGCGCCGCCTCGGCAGAGAGGGGAGTGTTGTGGTTCGGATCAACGATCGCGGGCCATTCGTGAAATCGCGGGTCATCGACCTTTCTCATGCTGCCGCCGTTGAGTTAGGGATGACAAGTGGAGGTGTGGTGCCGGTCACTTTGGAAGTGATATGGAGTCCGCCAATCAATCCACGCTCCTCAAATGTTTCAGGTCTCCGCACTTCGCCTTACAGGGCTTTCGCGGCTGACCCTGGAAGCAGCCAGTCGGGTGACTCGCCTTTCGCGCTATCAAGCCGCAGATAGCTGGCGATAATGCGAAATAACGCCCGGTTGGCAATCGGCCTGAAGCGGCGCGCAAATTGAGTAGTTCATGATGGAAAGTCTTTTGCTCGCGTGGTTTACCGGGGGCATAATGCGAAGGCCAATATGTTTCCGCCTGATGCGATCGCGACGTGCTGCCTTCCATTCACCATGTAGGTCATCGGAGAACCTCTCCATGACTCACTTGCCTTGAACGTGTAAAGGGTCTTTCCAGTCTTTGCATCTACTGCGGCAAAGCGACCACCAGTCTCACCGTAGAATAGGAGGCCGCCCGCGGTAGTTAGCACGCCTGAGTAGTTGGCCTCCTGAGGCCCTACCTGCGGTATCTCCCACGCGAGTTCCCCCGTCTCAATATTCAGGGCACGAAGATACTTCAGCCCCGAATCCGACGGCACGCGATAGCCCTCATATCCGCCTCTTTGCGACTGAGTATAGATACTGCAATCCTCAACGGACATCACATAAAAAAGTTTCGTCCCAGGGTGAAACGATGTGGAATACCAGTTGGTCGCACCTCTTACGGAGGGACAAGTCTTGACTCCGGTTTTTGTCGGCGGGTTGGCGAGAAGTAATTGCGGCTTGCCATCCGGACCAATGCCGCTCGCCCAATTCATCTTTCTTACAAAAGGCTTTCCCAGTAGAAATTTGCCATTAGTCCGGTCGAGAACATAGAGGAACCCGTTGCGATTTGCCTGGAGCAGCAGTTTTCGGTCGCGCCCTTGATACGTCGTATCCACCAGAACAAATGGCTCTGTCGCGTCCCAATCGTGAAGATCGTGAGGAGTGAATTGGTAATACCAGCGTAAAGTTCCAGTTTTCGCATCCAACGCGAGGACACAGTTGGTGTAAAGATTCGAGCCCCGGCGTTCGTCTCCATCGGTGGCTGGGAACGGGTTTCCAACTGCCCAGTAAAGGGTATCCGTCTCCACGTCATATGATCCGGTTAGCCACGTAGCCCCGCCACCGGTTGCGATCGCCTTGCCGGTCCACGTCTCCGATCCTGGCTCTCCAGGCTGGGGAACGGTCCAGAAACGCCATGCCAACTGGCCGGTGGTTGCTTTATAGGCGGCGAGAAAACCGCGTAAAGGACCATCGCCTCCCGCGATACCGGAAATCACGAGGTTGCCCACAACCAGTGGAGCAGACGATGCGCTGTAGGGTCCAGAAGTCACCGGCATGTTGACATCCCACATCACGCCGCCGGTCAAGCGATTCAGGCAAATCAGATGAGCATTGGTCGTTGCGAAGAAGACCCGGTCTCCGAGCAGGGCCACGCCGCGGTTGGGCGTCGCCGAAGCGCTTCCGCGGTCGCCGCTGGACGGTGCATAACACCAGATTTCCCGTCCCGTCTGCGAATCGAGTGCGCAGACCTGATCGGGCGCGGTAACGTACATGATGCCGTCGCTGACGATGGGCGTGGTCTCCATGCCGGAGCCAGCGAGCGCATGGACCCACTGAAGCTGAAGGTGGACTACGTTCTTTGCGTTAATCTGATCCAGCGTGCTGTATCGATTGCCGCCGGGAACCCCATTATATGTTGGCCATTCTCCTTGCTTTGGAGTGGTAACAGCTTGGATGGACTCGGCGGAGATGGGTTCTGTTTCGCTCGCCAGGCGGCCAGGCGGGATTCCAGCTAGGCTGCTGAGGTATGCGACCAGATTCCGGCTTTCGCTAGTGGTCGCTTTCAGTGGAGGCATATACGACCGTGGCTCGCGTGTGAGCTTCTCATAGTTGGCGTCCGTGAGCAGATGGATCTGGCCATCGAACGTCTGCAATTGAAGGTCGTGTTCCGCCTGATTGCGGGCAAAGCCGCGCAGTGTAGACCCATTTCGCAGCCGCACTTGAACCACCACCCAACTTTCGTCAGGACAAAAGGCCCAACTGGGACAACTCGGCGTAGTGTGCATTCCCATTTGCGCGGTTGGATTTTCCAAAGCCGACACAATTTCGGGGATCGTTGACTTCAAGCCAATGTCTGACAGGTCAGGGCCGTTCGCCTTTCCCCTCCCGTGGATCATGTGACAGGTCGAGCATTGGCCAGTGCCGAAAAAAAACTGCTCACCGGCAGCGATATCTCCAGCCGGCCTGGTGTTAAATGCGGAAAGATTGCGGGAGTGTATCCAGGCGGCGAGCGATTGGAGCTCCCGCTCCGCTAACGGAAACGCCGGCATCCCACCAGGTGTTCCATTCTTGATCAGGTCTCGAATTTGACTTTCGGTGCGCCGTCGCAGGCCGCGACTATTGATCAGCGCAGGGGCGCGATCCCCGCCTTCTCCGCCCTCGCCGTGGCAACCCTCACAACGACGCTCGAACTGTTCTTCGGCTTGGCTGAAGTCGGTACTTGGAGCGGTGGGAACCTGGCAAAAAGCCTGGACCGCCGCCAAAGCAGCCGCGGCAGCGAGCGCGGCATCAATCCACTTCCACATTGGAGCCACCACCTTGAGTTGCCGCGTGCTCGAACCCCAACCATCCTCCCGATCCTGAGCGGGAGCGGCGGGATTGGTCCGGCGAGAACGCACAAAAAAGCACTGTTCCGTCCGCCCCGCACTTATCCTAGCAGGGCCGACCTAGCGCTCGCCTCCAGAGCCGACGGTTTCACGACGTAACCTCTAGATCCCAGCCGAACCCTGGCCGCTCGGACGGACGCATGTAGATGCCTTCTGGGCCACGAGTGATCTGGTTGTCTTCTTCGAAGCGCCGGTAGACCTCTGCTGGTCCACCCGGCGGTGGCATGAACATTTCCGACCACGGCGCATTCGGCGTGGCCATAGTGAAATGCACACAGTCCTGTACACCTCCGGCGTGCGGAATCACGGGAATGTCGTATGCCGAAGCCAGCGCCGCGATGCGCCGCAGCTCGGTCAGGCCACCGCACCAGTGAATATCCGGCTGCCAGATCGCCGCTGCCTTATGTTCCAGCATTTGCCGAAAACCATAGCGGAAGTAAATGTGTTCCCCTGCTACAATGCGCGTCGACTTGATGGCGGCCCGCAGCCGTCCAAAACCCTCGAAATCGTACGGTGGGAGGCACTCTTCCATCCAGTAGACACGGTAAGGCGCAACCATATCCGCCAGCTCAATGGTGTATTGCTCGTTCAGCGCCATCCAGCAATCAAGCATAATGTCGCCATCGGGGCCCAGCAGCTCGCGCGTGTGCTTCACCAGCTCAGTGTTCTTCTTCAGCCCTTCCCGCCCGTCGGCCGGGCCGTAGGGGACTGCCAGCTTGAGCCGCTTGTAGCCGAACTGGATGTGCTGCTCGATGTCATTGCCCGTGCAGTACGTAGGAATGCGCGTCTTGGTTTCGCCGCCCAACAGTTTGTAAACTGGCATGCCCAGCGCGTTGCCGATCAGATCCCAAAGTGCCAGGTCGACACCACTGATGGCGTGAGGCACTACGCCCGCCTGTCCGTAGTACATGCTGGAGCGAAAAAGAATGTCCCAGATCCGCTCAATGTTGAAAGGGTCTTCGCCGATCAGAAGCTTGGTGAAATGCCCGGTCACCACATGCCCACCAGCGATGCCGCCGCTTCCATAGCCTTTCACGCCTTTATCGGTTGTGATCTCAACCGTGAAGGTCTCGAGTTTTCCGGGGTCCGGCATGAACAAAGACCGCTGTGCCTTGTACTCCGGGTAAATGGACATGGGGTTGGCGACTTCCACTCCGCCGGTCGACCAGGAGCCCGCTGCCGGCTCGTAAGCAGGCACGGGCCGCTTCGGCTTCACGTGAACCAGGCGGACGCCGGTGATTTTCAGTTTGCTCTTTTCGTCTTGAAAGGGAACGGGCATGGCACTTGCGCGATGCATGAGCCCCAGCGCGGCGCCGCTACCGAGTGCAAGAAAACTCCGCCGTCGCATGGCACACGGCTCCGATTATTTGAAACTGCGGCAATCTTGTCAAGCCATGATTCGCGATACGAATCTTTCAGACGTATCCTTATAAGGACATCAGATCAGCTATGGAGGCTAAGATGAAACGCAGGACATTCCTCTCCACGTCCGCGGTAGCCGGATTTTCCCTGCCCGGCGCTCACGCCGCTAAGGTGGCCGCGGGCGACATCCCCACAAGGGTTTTCGGCAAGACCGGTGAAAAACTCACGATCATCGGCCAGGCGGGCGGCCGCTTTCCCCTGTGCAGCTATGAGGACGCCAAGGCTATCACCCTGCGCGCCTACGAACTTGGTATCAACTACTTCGACTGTGCGCGCATTTATTGGAACGGAAAATCCGAAGAAGTCTACGGAGCAGTTCTGCCGCCGTTTCGCAAGCACATCTTCCTCACCACCAAGTCGCCGCAGCGCAGCCGCAAGGGCGCCGAAGAGGACCTCGAGAAGTCTCTGCGCGCGCTGAAAACCGATTACCTCGATCTCTGGCAAATTCACCAGGTCAGCACGGTGGATGAAGTTCAGCAGATCTTTGCGCCCGATGGCGCCATCGAAGCTTTCGTGGCCGCCAAGAAAGCGGGAAAATGCCGCTTCATGGGCTTCACTGGGCATCACGATCCGGAAGTCCATCTGGCAATGCTCAAGAACTACGAGCAGTACGACACGATCCTGATGCCCCTGAACCCTGCGGACCCCGCATACCTGAGCTTCGAGAAAGCGGTGCTGCCCGTCGCCGTCGAGCGCGGGATGGGGATTCAAGGGATGAAGAGCACTGCTAATGCCGGCCTGCTTGCCGAGATCCATCTGAAAGACTGCCTCACGTACGTGCTGAGCCTTCCGATTCACTGTCTGGCTTTGGGATGCACGACCATTGGGCAGATCGAAGACGATGTTCGGATCGCGCAGCAGTTCAAACCCATGTCACAGGAACAGATGGCGAAAGTCCGTGAGAGCGCTGCAAACCTGGCAGGACCGCGCTTGGAAAACTGGAAGCGCGACGTCAAAAAGCAGGCTTCCGCGCCTCGTTATTCGGACGGTGCTTTCGTTTAGACGCGGCCATTGCATCGCTGTTCCCGTGGGCGCACGTCTCGACTGTCGCCGGTTAAGATCTCTCGCGGAGAGCCGGCAGGAACTGTCAACCGTTTCGCAGCGGGAGCGGCCGGAAGGGTTGAGGGCGTCTGACGATATGGGAGGAATGCGATATCATCGCTGGGCGGTAAGGATACACAGGAGGTGAGCAACGAAGAGAACGGTTGTTCTGATTGTCGCGCTGGTAGCACCCCTGCTGCCTAGAGATCCCCTGGCTCAGCGGATTGGACATACCGACCCGAGCAACTATACCCGTAGCCGCTCCCACAAGAGCGCGGGCGATATGGCCTGCGAAACACTCCTGCCCGGCAATGCGCTGACTACTAACCTGGACTTCATCCATCGTTGCCAGATCATGCCCGGCGGCGGCGTGGGCCATCACTTCCACAATCAATGCGAGGAGATGTTCATCGTCTTCGACGGCGAGGCGGAGTTCACCATTGACGGACGAACGTCCGTATTGAAGGGAACAGTTGGCGCCCCCTGCCGCATGGGGCACTCGCACGCCATCTACAATCCATCGGACCATCCGGTCGAATTCATGAACATCAACGTGACGGCCGTCAAGGGCAAATACGACGCCTTCGACCTGGGGGACGCACGCACCGACGTCGCCAAGGATCCCATCCCCGTGTTCATGACCATGCGGTTGGATAAGGAACTGCTGCGCGCGGTGCAGGGTTATCACGGCGGAGAAGGCACGGCGCGATATCGTCGCGCCCTCGATCCCAGCGTATTTCACTCCAACTGGTCCTACATGGATCACCTGCTGCTGCCTCCGGGCGCGTCCGAAGGACTGCACCGGCATCCCGGGATCGAAGAGGTCTATTTCGTCCTGAACGGCAATGGCCAGGCACAGGTGAATGGGGAAACAGCCCAGATCCATAAGGGTGATGCAGTGCCGGTCCTGTTGAACGAAGCCCACTTGTTCAAGAACAACAGTTCCCAGGACCTTGAATTCATGATCATCGGGATCGCCAGCCAGAAGGGCGTTTTAGAGACGGTGCTTGGCGGAATGGGCAACGACGACGAGTAGGGCGCGTCCACACGCGCCGCAAGGGACTACACAGAATCAAACAGAAGCACGACGTAGTTCTTGGATTTGAGTGTGTTCTCGATGGTGGGCCACACCTTCTGGTGCGTCTCGGAAGCCACCCATTTCTGCCGCAGCTCCTCACTCTCGTACGTCAACTGGAAACGGTAATTCACTCCGCTCGGCGGCGCGCCCTGGATGGCCGACCGCAGCTTGCACATCTTCACATCGACATAACCCGGAAACTTCAAGGCCGCGGGTTTGAAGATCGTATGGAAGTTGTGCAGCATCTCCTGTTCGTTGGCCGGATCGACCGAGAGATCCACATACAGTACGATCGGGTTCTGCGCCTGCTTCTTCGGCGCTAGGACGCCGGCCTCGCTGAGGCCGACCGTGGCGGTCAGCATTGCCTTCAGGTACGACCGTCGCTTCATCACTCCTCCTGTGCCCTATTGGTAAAGGGGTTTCTCGCCCGCTACCGCGAGCTTGATGCGGTACACGCTGGTGCGGGCGGTAATGTAAAGCGTGTTACCATCTTCGGCCCATCCGCAGTTCGCTGGTGTCTCGGGCGGCTTGATCGTGCCGAGATGTTTGCCATCGGGTGAGAACACCCAGACGCCGCCCGGACCGCTGCCGTAAACGTTGCCCTGCAAATCCACCTTCATACCGTCGGGAAGGCCATCTTCCTTCTCGGCGGTCACATCGGCGAACACCTTGCCGTTGGTGACAGTGCCATCCGCTGCCACGTCGTATCGCATCCAGACCTTGTGCTTTTCGTCGGAATTGGCAATGTAGAACGTTTTCTCGTCAGGCGAGAACGCGAGTCCATTGGGGCGCGTCAGGTCCTTGACCACTACCTGCAATTTGCCGCCGGCATACCGGAAGACGCCATTGAATTTCAATTCCTTCGCGGGGTCGTCATCCTGCTTCAACAGCCCGTAGGGCGGGTCCGTGAAGTAGAGCGCTCCGTCGGACTTATACACCAGGTCGTTGGGGCTGTTGAAGCGCTTGCCCTGGTACTTCTCTAGGTATGGCGTCATGGTGAAGTCCTTGGCCACCCGCACAATGCGGCGATTGGTGTGCTGGCAAAGGAGCACAAATCCGTCCTTATCGGCGACCATGGCGTTGGAGCCGATGAAAGACCCCGGGGGCGCGGAGGATTGACCTCCGGAATCCTTGATCAGGACCTCAACCTGTCCAGACGGCGTAATGGAGCGAACCACGTTTCCGATCACGTCGCTAAACCACAGGTGGCCATCGGGCCGCCACAGCGGTCCCTCCGTAAACTGGAATCCGCCGCCAACCTTCTCGATTTGCGCATCCTTCGGCACGATCGAATCGAACGCCGGATCGAGGCGAACAATGCTCCCCACGCTCTGCATTTCGGCCACGGGCGCGGGCGCCGGCGCCGTCGCTTGGGAACAGCCAACCAGCAGAACGGCGGCGGCGAGAACAAGCAGAGTTTTTATATTCGTCATTTTATGGGCAAAGAACCTTTCGTTTTCACGGCGGGACTCAAGCGTCAAGGCCAATCTCACAAACCGACCTAGGCGGAAATGCCAGCGCCACCTTCAAATCTGCTTCAGCAGCCACCGCACCGCTCTCTTCTGCAATTCGAAATGAGCCGGAATCCACAGGGCATGATTCGTATGTCCGACGGCGGTGAACACGACCCGCCCCTTACCGTAAGGGTACGCCCAGCCTGCGACCGACTTCCTTCCATGATTCTCGTATTCCAGCCCATCCAGGTTCTCCGACTCTAGAATCACGTGCTTTGAGTCCTTGTCATAAGCGACGAAGTGCTGCTCGTCGTTAACCATGAAATCCTGGATACCTTGTGTGATCGGGTGTTCCTTGTTCACCACGTGTACCTGAAACGGCCGCAGCGCTGGATGGCCGATGTAAGCGCCGCCCATGACGTCGCGGTAATTCCTAGACGACAGCGACACGTGACTGTTGTTGTGCAGTGAATAAAATCCACCTCCCGCCATCACGAATTCCTTCACCGCAGCGCCCTGCTCTTCGGTGATCCAGGATTCGGGTTTGGGTTCGGGAGAGTCATTCTCCAACCCCCGCTCGTAGTCGGTGTAGGCGTCTGGCCCGAGATAGCCATTCGGCCAGATCATCCCGTCCCGCAAACACATAAACAGATCGTAGTTCTTGAGCAAGTCGCGCGAGAGCTGATCGTACAGGATTGTGTAATCCACTGGGACTCCGACTTCTCGGAAGACCCGGTCCAGGCTCACGCGAATGTAGTCCGGATTATGATAACGATCGCCGATGAGCGCGAGCGCCCGCGGCCGTTGACGAGACGTCTGGTCCGCAGCGATGCCGAGCAAGCCAATCCCGGCGGCTCCAGTTCCGCCGCAGAGGAGACGCCTGCGCGAGACTCTGTAGTTCATAAAGCACCTCGTTTCGGGTATCAGCCATTATATGAGGGTCAGACGTGGCTCGACCGCGGGTAGTGCCTGAAAGGTGCGTTGAAGGCGATTATGAAAGCGCTTGCGCTCGCTGGTGAGCGTTGCGAACCAGTCGTGGCGCATGGATTGTCAACTTTCCGGTGAAGAGCATGCCCTGCGCCACAAGCCGCGGCGGGTGATTTCCCGATTCCCTCGCGAGATGCTACTCGGCAGAATGTGAGCTGGGCGCTCGCGTCGAACTCCGCAAAACCGTTGAGTGTCACCAACCGCTCAGCGATTACCCGACACGGGTGCCCGCCACTCGCACCCGATCGAGCAATCTGACGCCTGGGCAGGTAAGCTTGAAGCCGCGGTGCACGCGGGACGAAACGCCCCTCTCGGAAAAGTGGAGCATGGCGCCCGTCGTGGAGCATCATTAACGGACATGTCTGAAAGCGCTGTGACAGTCAAGATGCTGGTCGCGACGGTAGGCGTGGATGGGTCGATGTCGACATCATTCCAGCAGCTCATGCTGAACGACTTGCCGCACGCCAACCCGGATGTGCCCGAGCCTCTAGTGCGCTGGTGCTACGAGCACAACAAGCAGGAGCAGCGCGTCCGGCCCGTGGGGTGGAGGCGCGTTGGAGGCCGTGGTGCTTCTGCCTCGGCTGTTCTCTGCGCCGCCCCGCAACTCTTAGTAACTTCGACGAACCTCCTGCGACAGCTCACGAGAGACTGCAAACTCGGGTAGCCCCTCTTGCCGCCACTGATGTATGCAAGCAGCGATGATGCAATCAAGTGCATCCGACGCGTTCCCGTCAGCTTGGAGCATGGCGTTTTGGAGTACCTCTTGAAAAGCCAATAGCGAGTCCGGATCGGCCATCTTCAAAAAGTTTAAGATCCATTGGAGCCTGCGAGCGGTGTCGCTGTCATCAACCAGTACTTCTACGGTCGCTTTCTTACCGGAGCCGGCCATCTGCCGGAACTCCCCCACCGGCAGCGTCTCAGCAGCGACAATCAGTTCTTCACTTATCCGAACGCCCTTTCGTTCGAGCTTGACGAGCTCAAAGGCATTGCCGAGGTTCTCGAACTTCCGCAGCTCCGGTTCCGGCATATTCCGCAAGACCGCTGCCTGTGCGAGCTTGAGGGCAGCGTAGCCAGTTTGCTTGCTCAACCCGCTCATCGCGGGAAAACCATGCGACATAAAATCGTCCCAGCCATGATAACGAGCACCAGCTTCGTTCTCTCCGTTGCCGATTGGCCGTTCCATCGACTCCCATAGCCGGCGCTCTTGAATGACTTGCAGCCGGCGGCCGAGCAGAAGTCGGCATAGGACATTCGCACGACTTAACCAGCGCAGGGCGTTTCCGCTCTGAGCCAAGAACGCCACAGCGCCGGCCGCAGTGTCCGCGACTGCGCTCAAACTCAAATCCGAATCAAGTCGCTGCTCGAGGTTTACCAGATCCAACATCTTCGCTCCGATCACGCCTGCACTTCTGTTTCATGTTTAGACGCGCCGACCTAGAGGAAGTTGCAGAGCGAGTACTCTTTGTGGCGCGTTTGGCGGACGTGTTCTGGTTGCAGCCTGCGTGCTTCGCAATGATCATCGGACTGCTTGCGGGATTACTGCGATAAGTGCGTTCCCGGAGGGGGCACGTACGGGCCGGGGATTGCGACTGCGCTGGCAATTGCCGGCCGGTACGTCCTTTTTTGGCATTCTGCTAAGGCGTTTGCTGTGGCTGGTCGCCGGACCGGCGACAGGAGATCTCAATTAAATGTTTCGAGACAATGCCAGACTGCAACGTTTGGCTCGAGTTTCTCACTAATCGTCGGATTCCTTTTTGGCCTGAGAGTATACTACCCGTTTAGGAGGGGCTACCTATGAGCGCACAAGACGAACGTGGAAATACGGAACGTCGAGAAGATCAGCCGCTCGACTTCGACAAGGCGATTGCCGACATTCGGCGTGCTGCGGAGGTTCTCGCCCAACCGGAGGCGAAGCAGGCGATTCAAGCGATTCAAGACGCAGTGAAGGCGGTTACCGCGGTGCAGGATGCCGTGAAGGCGGTCGCTCTGACCGATGCAGCGAAGGCTGTAGCCATACAGGATGCCATGAAGGCCGTTGCTGTCAGCGACGCAGTGAAGGCAGTGGCGGTGCAGGATGCGGTGAAGGCCGTGGCTGTCGTGGTTGCCGAGGCTCAGCAGACCTTCCGAACTGCCATCTCGCAGGAAATTGAACGCGCCGTCCAGATGATCCGCGATGCCGCGCAAAAAGCGGGGAAGACGTCAAAAAAGTGAACAACATGAATGGCGGCGCCGTGCGTGTTGTATTAGCACGGCCGCGGGATTTCGGCGCAGTCCCAGCGGGCGCGCCGGTTCAGGACCCGCTGGGTGTCGGATATCTTGCCGCCGCCCTTCGCGCTCGTGGGCATAACGTGACCATCGTCGACGCCCATGCTCTCGATCTCGACGACGAGCGAACTGCGCAGTGCATCGTCGCCCTCGACCCGACTCTGGTCGGCCTTTCCCTTCACTCTTTCGCGGATTATTCTCACTGTGTAGCAATTTCGCGCGCACTGGCAACCCTTCCTAACCGCCCGTATTGTGTCTGGGGCGGTGAGCACGCGACCTTTCACGCTGAGCGAATTCTCTGGCAACACCCGGGGGTGGATGCTGTTACGCTCGGCGAGGGTGAAGAGACCATGTGCGCGCTGGTCGATTACGTCGTTGGCCGGGTGTCATCGCCCGAAACCGGTCCCCTTCCTATCATCCAGCCCGCCGGTCACGACTCCGTCCCCGGCGCAGTCATTCGTGGTCGTAACGGGGAGCCGAAGCACGGTGGTTTCCGGGAGTCGGTCGCCGATCTCGATTCAATCCCGCTTCCCCATAAGGACATTGTGGAGCTCGCACTCGCCGCCGGCCGCCCGGTATCACTGTCTATCCTCAGTGGCCGTGGCTGCACACATAGTTGCTCGTTCTGCACCGCTCATGAGTTTATGCGTCTGGCGGGCGGGATAGTATGGCGGCGCCGCTCAGTCAAGTGCGTCATCGATGAATTGCAGGCGTTGACGGAGCGCTACCTGTCGCATCCCCTGGTGCATCCGGTTGTGCAATTTCAAGATGTGATATTCATGGGCACCACGCCGGCATCCAAGCGGTGGATTCACGAATTCGTCGACGAAATGGAGCGTCGCAAAATGCGCGTGCCTTTCTACTGTATGTCTCGCGCGGACGCAATTCTCGCCAATGCAGAGATACTTCCCCGATTGGTCGCCGTTGGCCTTTGGTCCATCGAGATGGGGATTGAAGCTGGCGTGGACCGAATACTCGGGCTGTACAACAAGCTGAACAGCTCCGATGACAATCAGCGCGCTGTGGCCCTCATGCGCCGGCTCGGCATCACATTCGATGCGAGCGGCTACATCATGTTTGATCCGCGGATGACGCTGGACGAGTTGCGCGAAAACGCCCTCCACCTTTCACGGTTCGGTGCAGCCACCTGGGACTTCTTCGTGACCAGGCTTCAGCTATATCCAGGCACTGCCGTTCGTGAAGAGATGATCGCTCGCGGCGCCTTCGATGGAGCCGAAGACATTGGCCGCACATCGGGGTACCCCTTTGAGGATCCGCGGGTTGGGGCGGTAGCAGAGCATACAGCCTATTACAATATGTCCATTCGGGAGCTCGACCTACTCTTGCGTGATGCCAAAGCGGTGATCGCCACCGCGGTCCGTGGGGGAACACCCATACCGCATCTGCTTCAGAAAGGTGTCGACTTGGTCCACAAGACGTACTGCGGCCACCTGCTGCAACTGGCCGACCGTGCCGAGCAGGGCGAGATTCACTCGGTCGCCGAAAGGCTGATCGAACAGTTCCTCTCGCGCGTCGCCACACTGACCAAAACTCTGGGCGACCTCCTCGCCTTGGAGTACCGAAGGCCGAAGAGCGGGCTGGCGGCTTAAACCGTCGATGCAGCCGCTGCAAATCCGCCACCTCACTCCAGATTGCGGGCAATGGAGCGCCGCTCTTGAGTACGCTCAAAGCCGTCTGAATACCGCCTTGCTTGTCGCGGGCGATATGATGCCGCCACTCCGTGATCTGTCATTATACGCGGCCGCGTTCGAGAGCGATCGCTTGGTGGGTGTCGCGGTACAGTTTAACGGCTTTGCGACCCCGAGCTTTTCCGTGGCCGCTGACAGCAGCGACGCCTCGGACCTCCTTCTACGCGCTTTCCGGCCCGAACGCGGTATTCTGGCTGTTTCCAACGATCAATCTCTGCCTGAGTGGTGCGCTGGTCTGACCTGGTCGGTTGATCCGTGGCTACGCGGCCCATGCATAACGGACCTGGAGGCTGAGGGCCGGTCCGAGGCAGTTGTCGATGCTGGAGAGTTGACAGGCTTTTACCGGAGCGTGCACTCTCCTTACTGGTGTCCCGCGATGCTGGAATCAGGCCGCTCCCGCGTCATTCGCGATCGGGATGGAATCATTGTGGCAGCTGCATCTGTGCAGTTTGTCCTACCCAATCAGTACGCTCACATCGGTGCGTTGGCGACCGCACTCGACCACCGTGGACAAGGATTTGCCCGTACCCTCTTGTCCGCGCTGAGGTCGACATTTGCGCGGGATGAAGTGCCCGAGTGCGGTATGTTCGCGGAGGCTGCGCATCCGTGGCTGGAAAGCTTTTACGAGCGGCTTGGATTCAGCACTCTCGGGCGGTACCGCTTTGCGGAAATGCGACCGGGCCGGTACTCGCGCACTTGAAAGTCGATAGGGATCCCGCACAGGTCCCAGATCGGCCATTCGGTCCGCGTTCTCCTCCAAAGCTTACTGAATTGGAATCGGTCTCCCGTTTGCAGTGGGCAAAGAAACTCCTAGAAGTCTCGCGACCGTTGGGGCGACGTCGACATTCGCAATCCTCCCCAACCTAACGCCCGCACGGACTCCGTAGCCGCTCGCGATGAATATCGCGTCCATATCCGGATCAGTCGCTAAGTAGCCGTGACTGCCGGCTTGCTGTGGAATAGAGGCCGTAACCGGACCTCCGGCGGCGCCCGAGAAAGAGTATCCGTCCTTGGCCGTGAGGAGCAGTTGGCACATTTGCACGTCTCGGTCGGGCTGCGGCAAGCCAAGCACTGCAAAACCATCCGGGCCAATGATCTTGTCGATGCCTTCGACGCCTTCGAGTGCGCGAACCACCTTTGAGGTCAGCTCCGCGGCTTTCGATTGATCAAAGTAGACATACGCTGATCCACCTTCCGGGAGCACGTATGCTGTGCCTGCGAGGCCAGCGGCGGCTAAGGCCAGGGCAGGGCGAATCTGTTTCGTGTGTTTCTTGAATCCGTGGTCGGAAACTATGATGAAGGTTGCGTGCTCGCGCATGCCCGCGGCGTTCACGGCCTCGAGCAGTCTGGAAACGCAACCATCCAAAAACGCGAAAGCTGACAAGGCGGCCAGGCTGCGTGGCCCATATTCGTGGTGCACCGAATCAAGCGAAAGCAGATGAAATAGCAAGAGGTTAGGTTTGTGCTCACGGATGAGGTGAACGGCAGCCGTCGTCCAGATCAGGTCGCGGAACAGGATGTTCGATCGCTCAAATTTTTCGAGATCGGTAGCACTGATGATCCCTTTGCGGATCATTTCGCTTTCGACTGGTCCTTCCGGCGATGGCCATTCGCTAAAGGGCCACGTGATAGTGGGCGCCCGGTTAATCGCCACCCAGTTGACCTGCGCCGTCGTAAGGCCAGCTTTGTAAGCAGCATCATAGACAGTTGGGGCATGAACCATCTTCTCTTTGTCGACCTGCTCGTCAACTTTGACCGGAGGCCAGCCGCCTGTCCTTGAGATCGTTCCGTTGGCCAATACCCCGTGCTGATCGGAATGGACGCCCGTGACCATGGCGGTGTGATTGGGCCAGGTAATGGTCGGATTGACTGTGGTCATGCGTGCGCTCCCACCGTTTTCAATAAGGTGGCGCAGTGTGGGAATCGGAAGCTTCGGGTCGTCGAGGGCATACGCGGGAAAGCCGTCCAGGCTGATCATCAACACCATGCGCTGTTGAGGGGGCGCTTGCGCAAATGCAGGGCTGAGCAAAGCAATGATGGTTGCCAGCATAACCAGCAATTTCATAGGTTCATAGAATTCTACAACCTGCTTCACATGCGCAAGGATCGCGGCTCCAGCGAAAAAATCCCAGGTGACCAGGGATTCCGATCACGAAATTCGGAGACTTGATCGCGGGGTGCTCAATGTCCGGATCAGGACACAGGACACAACTACCACGGCCTCCAACACAACCCGCGCGGCCATTTTTTTGGCCTTTTGCGCCGGAGCGCGCCATAATTGCCGCAATGACCTACATCCAGCCGATGATTCTAGTTCTCCTGACGGTTGCTTCCATCGGGCTGTTGCGCCTGCGGAATTCCAAGGGTTCTCTGTTAGCAAGCGTGGGTGTGGTCGGCCTTCTACTCTTATCCTGGCCTCCCGTGGACTGGTTGCTTTCGCGACCGTTGGAAGCTCGGTATCCCATTCGGGCACTTCCGTCCGCGTCGGCACAGGTCATTGTCGTTCTTTCTTCGGCAGTCGACCCACCGAAGCCCGAGCGACCCTATCCTCTGCCTGACAAAGCAACATACCAGCGCTGTGAATTTGCAGCGTGGCTTCATAAGCATTGGCAACCTCTGCCGATATTGGCTTGTGGTGGGCGCGGAGCGAAGGACGAGGAAGCCGTGTCGGTCACAATGCGTCAGTTGCTTCACCGGGCGGGCGTTCCCGAAGAGATGATATGGACTGAAGAGCGTTCCCACTCTACGCACGAGAATGCTGTCTTCGGAGCGGAAATTCTTCGGAGACGCGGAATCGACAAGATAGCACTTGTGGTCGAGGCGCAGTCCATGCCTCGTGCTGAGGCGTCTTTCCGAAGAGAAGGGATTGTGGTAATTCCAGCGCCATGCGAGTTCCGTGAGTTTTCATTCGAGTTGGAAGAGTTCATTCCAAGTTGGAAAGCCATCAAACGGAACGAGGACACCCTGCATGAAGCAGCGGGCTTAGCTTGGTACTGGCTACGTCGTTGGATATGAGCCGCTCCACCGGCCCAGCGTCCGGCCCTCTGTCAAGGAGTTAAGCGGACGTGCTCAGGCCGGGTCCCTCAACAACGAATGTTTTTCCTGTTCGGCAATATTGCGGATTGGTTTGCGTCATTTATTGTTTGAGGGATGGCACATGGTAAGCAGCGGCATCAGCCACAACAGTCCGCCACGATCTGATTTTCAGGACACCAACCCATTCCTGACACTACCGACCGCTAGGGTAGGCGAAGTTGCCCGCTTCGTTCACACCGACAAAACAGTCGGCAGGTTGGGCGAGTTCCTGGAGCTGACCAATGCTGTGCGTGAGGGAGATGTGCAGAAGGTCAGTATTTTGTGCTCGCAGTTATTCGTTTTGAGCTCCATGCCAGCGTTCCGCTCCATGCCCACGTAGGACTCCCCTCACCGAGGCGGACCTACGTCGGTCGGTACGCCCGCTATTTCCAACATCGCTGTGAAACGGATCAACGCTAGAGTGCACTATCAACGTCGAGGCGTGACCTAACATCATTCGCGTTTGAACCGTCATGATAGACATTTACAAGGCCATTGCAGAACTCCGCGAACAACAGGGCCGTGTAGAACGAGCGATATTGGCTATCGAAGACATGGCACGTTTGCGACAGCCTCGCAGAGGTCGTCCACCCAAATGGTTGAGCGGTGCGGCGAAGACCAACAGCCAAGTAGTACATCAAGAGGTTCGGACGCTATCGGCGAAGAGTTAACAGTCGGATTCAACTGAGATGAAATCCTTTTTCTACACTAGCGACGGGCGTTTCAGAGGGTTGCGCTTAGCAGCGGTAGTTTATCTTTTCGACGCGCCATTAGCGTTCATATGGGGGCACTCTTTCGCTTGGGGGACGGGGTGGCTATTGATGGCGTTGAGTTTTCTTGCAATGTCTCAAGGTGAGGAAGCACCTGGGTCAAAATGGCGATCCCCGATCTATTTAGCAGGTTTTGCTACCTCCAATTGTAGGTCTCGGTTTCCTGTTCGACTGGCGAATTCCAAGAGCGCCGATCTCTCTTCGTCCGAGCACCGTCGCCGTTTTTGCGGTTGCACTACTGGCTATTATCGTAGGCTGGATGCTCAGCATGGTGAGCCGGGTCCGAAGTGACGGAACAGACGGCTGTGGACATTAATCTCACCCACATACACCTCCGTGTGCAAACTAGATCGGGTCACTCCCTGGCTAGGCGTATAATCGGCTGAAATGCGTTCGCGGCCCTCTCCCGGCGTCACTTTGGCCCTGGCCGCTCTGGTGGCATTCACGATTTGGATCACGTGGCGTGCTAAGGCCATGGAGCTTAGTGCGCTAGGACACAGTGGACCTTCGCCGCTCTTATGGAAGTCCGCACCCGATTTCCACCTCGAATCACTGGATGGCCACGACGTTTCCCTTGCCGACTATCGCGGTAAAGCGCTCGTTGTGACCTTTTGGGCAAGCTGGTGCGGCCCGTGCCGCATGGAAATGCCGGCGCTCGCCACGTTTTACCAACAAACTCATAAGGCAAATTCCGATTTCGAAATCCTTGCCATTAGCATCGATCAGACGAAAGTCGCCGCACAGGAGGCGGCCACTTCCCTGAAGATCCCGTTCCCGGTGCTGCTTGATGCGGACGGGCGCCTTGCGGACTCCTACGACGTAGACTCCATCCCGACACTGTTCGTCGTCGACAAGAGCGGCAAGATCATCTACTCGAGTACGGGCTTCCAGATGGGCCTCGACTTCATGCTCGCGCAGCAGCTTGGTCTGAAAGACTACACCCCTGTTTTCGGAGAGAAGAAGTGACCACGGCATCGAGTTCTCCGGCGTGACCAAAATCTACAAGCGAATGTTCGGTGGGGAACGGATTGAGGCCCTGAACGATGCCTCCTTCTCCGTGGCGCCCGGCGAAGTGTGCGGTTTTCTTGGTCCGAATGGCGCGGGCAAAACCACCAGCATCGGCATCCTCATGGGGTTTCTTTTCCCCGATTCGGGCGAGGTCCGCGTCCTCGACTACGAGCCGGGTGACGTCCGCGCCAAGGCACAAATCGGCTTCCTTCCCGAGAACTTCGCGTTCTACCGGTTTCTTACCGGCCCAAAGCTGCTGGAACTGCACCTGGCACTCTCCGGGCGCCGTGTGCCCGATCCATTTGGTCTCATCGCCGGCCTGCTCGAGCAAGTGAAGCTCAGGGGCCACGAGTCGCTGCACATTTCGCGATATTCGCGGGGCATGGTGCAGCGCCTGGGAATTGCCCAGGCGCTCATCGGCGAACCGCAACTGCTCGTTTTTGACGAACCCACGTCGGGTCTCGACCCGGCGGGGCGGAAGGAAGTGTTGGATCTCGTCCACTCATTGAAAGAGGTCGGCAAAACAATCTTCTTCAGCTCTCACATCCTACCCGAGGTCGAACAGATCTGTGACCGCGTCCTCATCGTCGATCGGGGTCACCTCGTCCGCGCCGGCCGGCTCGATGAACTCTTGCGGACGGGCAGTCGGGTCGAAATTGTGGTCGACCGGCTGACGGATGAGGCCGAGCGCGCGGCCGCTGAATGGGGAGTAGAGATCGACCGCGGTGATAAGGGTATCCGGCTCCTGGTCGAAGCGACCCGTAAGCGTGAAGTCATCGAGAGCCTTTGGGCAGCCGGGTGCGACGTCATTCGCGTCAACCCTCTCAGAGATTCGCTTGAGGACGTCTTCCTTAATCTCGTGGGAGGAGGCTCGTGAGAATCCGTGTCCTGGCCTGGATCACGTTTCTGAGCCTGTTCCGCAACAAGGTCATTATCCTATTTGTCGCCGTTTTTCTCTGCATCGTGCTGCTGATGATGACGCCGCTCATGACACTATCCCTCACCACTGAGCCGGCGCATGTCCAGGGGATGGTACTGATGCTGCTCACGGCCGTCATGTCAATGGTCAGCGGGTTTGGAAGCCTGCTGGTGGCCTGGTCGGCGGCGGATGTAGTGGCTTCGGAGATGAAGACCGGCACTATCCTGGCGGTGATGGCGCGCCCCATCCGCCGCTGGGAGTTCTTGCTCGGCAAGTATCTCGGGGACGGCTGATCAACCTGGGCTATCATCCCGGCCCCGTTGGCGATGACGACACGGAGCAACTCGGTTATTCGATTGAGGAGTTCCAATGCGACGACGATCTCAAAGTGACGGGAAAACTCGATGGCGCGACGAAGGCAAAGCTAAAGGAATCGCATGGGGCCTAGCGACGATACACTCACTCCAATCGATCGACTGGCCGAGTTGACACTGGCACTACTCCGTTATCTAATGACAAAATCCGCACAAGGAGATTCCGATGGCGGCTACGCGCAGGTCCTTCCTGAAAATGGGCGCCGGGGGCGCCATTGCCTCGGTTCTTGGCTTCGATCTTAAGCCAGCCTATGCACAATCCCGCGAACTGAAAATCGCACGCACCACGGAGACACGCTCCACGTGCCCCTATTGCTCGGTCAGTTGCGGCGTCATTATTCATACGCTGGGTGACAAGGCGAAGAATGTCACGCCGCAGGTGGTGCATGTCGAGGGCGATCCGGACCATCCGATAAACCGCGGCACGCTCTGCCCCAAGGGATCGTCGCTGATGCAGGACATCCTGAACGAGCGCCGTCTGCTAAAGCCGCAGGTACGCCGTCCGGGGTCGGATCATTGGGAAGACATCGGCTGGGATCAGGCCATCGACGAGATCGCGCGGCGCATCAAGAAGACTCGCGACGAAACCTTCATTGAGAAGGACGCGCAAGGCCACACGGTGAATCGTTGCGAAGGTATCGCCTGGAACGGCGGCTGCACCGATACCAACGAATTCAATTACCTGGTCGTCAAGAGCATGCGCAGCCTGGGGGTCTGCTACCTGGAAAACCAGGCCCGTGTTTGACACGGCCCCACGGTCTCCAGTTTGGGGCCCACATTCGGACGCGGTGCGATGACCAATGGCTGGATCGACATCAAGAACACCGACATGATGTTGATCATGGGTGGCAATCCGGCGGAGAACCACCCGTGCGGCTTCAAGTGGCCCATTGAGGCCAAGCGCAATCGCAACGCCAAGATGATCGTGGTGGACCCGCGGTTTACGCGCACCGCGGCGACGGCGGATTTGTTCGTGCAGATCCGCACGGGCTCGGATATCGCGTTCCTGGGCGGCATGATTCACTACGCCATCGAAAATAGTCGCATCGCCAAGGATTACTTGACGCAATACACCAACGCAGCGTTCGTCGTGCGGAGAGGATTCAAGCTTCCCGAAGACGGCCTGTATTCCGGGTTCGACGCGACCGCGCACACCTACGACAAAGCCACCTGGAACTACGAAGAGGGCGGCGATCTAAAAGGCAAGGCTGACACGCCGGGTGACGGCGGGCCGTCCGCGAATCCGCCGGCGCTTCCTGCCAACATCGCATACGACCTGACGCTCGAGCATCCGCGCTCGGTGTTCCAGTTGCTGCGGAAGCATTTCTCCCGATACACACCGGAGATGGTGGAGCGCATCACCGGCGTTCCGAAAGACCAGTTCCTGAAAGCGGCGGATCTGTTCACGTCCATCCGCAAAGACGGCGACACGAAGAAGGTGGGAACCATCATTTACGCGGTTGGTTGGACGCAGCATAGCTCCGGCACGCAGACCATCCGCACCGCTGCGATGCTGCAACTGCTCTTAGGTAATGTGGGCCGTGCCGGCGGTGGAGTCAACGCACTGCGTGGCCACTCGAACATTCAAGGCGCCACCGATATGGCCGGCGTCTTCGACCTTCTCCCCGGCTATCTCAAAGTTCCGAATCCGACGGATGTCGACCTCAAGACCTACTTGGCGCGCACCACACCGAAGTCCGCTAAGCCCGGATTGTGGGATTCGTTCAACTACTGGTCAAACACACCCAAGTTCGCAGTGTCACTTCTTAAGGCTCTCTACGGCGACTATGCCAAGAAGGAGAATGACTGGGCCTTTAGCTACCTGCCGAAGATCGACCGTCGCTATTCCTGGGCGGAAATCTGGGATGACATGTACCGCGGCCACATCAAAGGCCTGCTGGCGTTCGGCATGAACGGCGTGGCCATCGGCCCGAACTCATCCAAGAACATTGACGCGTTGAAGAAAGCCGACTGGCTTGTCGTCTGCGAGATCTATCCCGATGAAACCAGCGAATTCTGGCGATCTCCTGGCATCACGACGGAGGAAATGAAGCAGATCCAGACCACGGTCTACCGCGTGCCCGGCGCTGGTTTCGCCGAGAAGGACGGAACGTTCGTCAACTCAGCGCGCTGGCTGCAATGGAAAAACGCCGCGCTACCGCCTCCGGGGCTGGCCAAACTCGATCAGGAGATCCTGGCGCGAATTTTCCTGAAAGTTCGCGAGCTGTACCAGAAAGAGGGCGGCAAGTTTCCCGATCCGGTTCTGCACGCGACCTGGAACTACACCGATCCCCACAATCCGTCGCTCTCCGAAGTGGCCAAAGAGCTCAACGGCCGCGCGCTGGCCGACGTCACAGACCCAAAGCTCAATCAAACCTTCAAAGCCGGACAGCAGTTACCTGGATTTGCGTGGCTGCGCGACGACGGCTCGACCTCCTGCGGCAACTGGATCTTCAGTGGCTCCTGGACCGAAGCCGGCGCGCAGATACAGCGGCGCGGCACCGAGGACCCGTCCGGGCTTGGCATCTACCCGAACTGGGCGTGGTCCTGGCCGGCGAATCGGCGCGTCCTTTATAACCGCGCGTCGTGCGATCCCTCCGGCAAGCCCTGGGATTCCGATCGCGCGCAGGTTTGGTGGAATGAGGCGCAGCAGAAATGGGTTGGCAACGATGTACCCGATTTCAAGCCGGATTCCCCGCCCAAGGACCACATGGGGCCGTTCATCATGAATCCGGAAGGCATCGGGCGTCTTTTCGTGCCGCTCGCGGGCATGGCCGACGGGCCGTTTCCGGAGCATTATGAGCCGACCGAGAGCCCCATCGAGAATCCGCTGCATCCGCAGCAAACGCACAATCCGTTGGCCAAGCGATTCAGCACGGATCGCGACAAGTTCGGTACGCCAGCCGAAGGCTACAACATCATCTGCACAACTTACAGGCTGACTGAGCACTATCATTACTGGACCAAGAACAATCCCATGAACGTGCAGTTGGTGCCGGAGCCGTTCGTCGAGATTCCGGCGGAGCTGGCGAACGATCTGGGATTGCGCGGCGGCGAAAAGATTAAAGTCAGCAGCGCGCGCGGGCACTATCTCGCCAAGGCCATGGTCACGCGGCGCATCAAACCGATGATGGTCGACGGGAAAAAGACTTATCAGATCGGCATTCCGATTCATTGGGGCTACAGGGGCATTGCGGAAGATGAAGGTAGGACCGGACTCACGATGGTGAACCAGCTCTCGCCGGCCGTGACCGATCCCAACGCGTACACCCCCGAATTCAAGGGCTTCCTGGTGAAGATCGAGAGGGCCTGAGATGAGCAACGGACCGCTCCAGATCAAAGCCATCTCGGGTCACGCCGGCCCTGTTCCCGGCCGCGACACCTCGCGCGATTACGACGTCTGCAAGGTTGTCGACGTCACCACGTGCATTGGCTGCAAGGCATGCGAGGTCGCGTGTCTCGAATGGAACGGCTACCCGTTTCGCCAAACGGTTTTTGATAACACATACCAAACCATGCCCGATCTGGCATGGAATTACTACAACCTGATCCGCTTCAACGAGCATACGGCCAGCGACGGAACCTTCAGTTGGCTGATGCGCAAGGACCAGTGCATGCACTGCGCCGACCCCGGCTGCCTGCGCGCGTGCCCTGCCGACGGCGCCATCGTGCAATATGCAAATGGCATCGTCGACTTTCAGCAGGAGTACTGCATCGGCTGCCAGTATTGCGTGACCGGCTGCCCGTTCAACATTCCCAAGTTCAACCCGGAAACCAAGAAGGTCCACAAGTGCACGCTCTGCTCGGATCGCGTCGGCGTGGGTCTGGAACCGGCTTGCATCAAGGCTTGTCCGACGGGCTGCCTGCACTTCGGTAGTAAAGACGACATGAAAGATCTCGCCGAGCGCCGTGCCCAGCAGTTGCGCGAGCATACCTCGCACACCAATGCGGGCGTCTACGATCCTCCAGGCGTCGGTGGAACACACGTCATCTATGTTCTGCACGATATCAATAATCCCGCAGCCTACGGCGGCCTGCCGGACAATCCGCACGTTCCCTGGACGGTTAAACTTTGGAAAGGTCCGCTGAAGTGGCTGGGGAACCTGGCCATGATCGGCGGCTTGATCGGCGTGACCCTGCATTATCTGCGCTTCGGCCCGAAACAGGTGAAAGAAGACCAGGCGGAGGGCAAGCCATGAGCGCCGCCCCCAGCCGCATTCTTCGCTACTCGCTCAACGAGCGCATCATTCACTGGATTGCGGGCCTGACCTATGTTTACCAGTTGCTCACCGGCCTGGCGTTCTATTCACCACATTTGTTTTGGATTGCGATTCTGCTGGGGGGCGGTCCCACCACGCGCTACTGGCATCCATGGGCCGGCCTGATCTTCACGGCGGCGCTTTTCTGGATGCTCGAAATCTGGCGCAAGGACATGCGCATCAGCGACGCCGATCGAGCCTGGGCCAAAGCGATGCCGCACTATATCCGCAACGAGGACGAAGACCTTCCACCCATCGATCGCTTCAATGCCGGGCAGAAATACTTCTTCTGGGCGATGCTTTGGGCCGGGATCATCATGCTGATTTCCGGCGTGGTGCTGTGGTTCCCTGAGCGCATTCCCTGGAGCTTGCGCTACCTTCGATACACCGCAATTCTGCTGCACGTGAGCGCGGCACTGATCAGCATTGGTGCGTTCATCATTCATGTCTACATGGGCACAGCCATGGTGCGCGGCGGGTTCACGTCGATCATTCGCGGAGAAGTAACGCCGGCTTGGGCCAAGATGCATCACCGGCTTTGGTACAACCGGATCACGGGCGCCGCGCCTACGCGGAGATGAACGCGTCTTCGTGGGACTTGCGCATCCAACGCGCCAGGAAGCTAGCTACAACACACACGGCAGCGTCCGAGATTCTCCGGTTCTACGAAGAAGTCGCGGAGTTTCAGAAAGGCGTCTACGGGCAGCTCCAATCTGCCCGGCCGCAACGCCTGGAACTTTCGGTTCTGCTGCCGCACTTCCCTGCTCTGCTCTCCCTCGTGCAGCGTACCGGACCAGCGCCGCTTGCTCGAACCGCGGAGGAACTCGCGCGCAATCGGGCGCAATGGCAGAGTCTGTTGACGAATCAGGATGCCGACGATCAGCGGGCGTTCTTCGCGCGCGCCATGTTGCAGCCCTATTTTGAATATCAGGCCGGCGAGAGCGGCGTCGCGACCACCAGCGTTCAGCCCGATTGTCCGTTTTGCGGCGAGCGCCCCCAGGTCGCGGTACTGCGTGGCGAAGGCGATGGGGGGAAGCGGTCGCTCGTCTGCTCTCTGTGTGCGACCGAGTGGGATTTCCGCCGCCTTCTCTGTCCTAACTGCGGTGAAGGGACGGAGCGCAACCTGCCCGTTTACGTGGCCGAGGAGTTTCCGCACGTTCGCGTCGAGGCGTGCGACACCTGCCGCACTTACATCAAATCAGTCGATCTCACAAAGAACGGATTGGCCGTGCCGGTAGTGGAAGAACTCGCTACTCTGGCCCTGAATCTGTGGGCTGAGGAGCACCAGTACGTGAAACTGCAATTGAATCTGCTGGGGATGTAAGGGGCCTGCGCCTAGAGTTTCACCGCCGGCACGGCGGTCACCGCGCGAAGGCGGCTCAAGACACCGAGGAACTCGTCCAGCACAGCGGCGCGCTGGTTCTGCGCGTCGCACAGCGCATGCAGCACCTCTCCCTGCTTATCGAGCCGATCACACCAGCCCTGTACTCTGGACGAAAGGTCCGCTACGGTCGCGCGCAACGGCTCGAGACTATCGACCTTCGCCTGCAACCCCGACACCTGTTGGCGCTGCTCACCCAGTTGACCGGAGAGTTCCTCAACGCGTCCCGCGAACCAGTCCATCCGCTCTCGTGTTCCTTCGCGTAACGATTGCACGTCGGATTCATGATGCGCGTGAGCTTCCCGGCTGGCGGCAATGGCCTGGCAAAGCTCCTCGTATCTCTCCTGGTTCGTCCCGTTGACCACCTGTTGCCCGAAAACTACCTCGGCCAACTGGTCGAAGCGTTCGGTGAGGCCCTCAAGCTGCTCTCCAGCTGAGTTTTTCCAATCGACTCCCTGCTGGACGAGTTCCTGGATCGCCGCGAGGAAGGCGCCGGCGCTCTCCGCCAGACGCGCGAGAATCGGTGGCGCGGCGGCTTCTTTACCGAAACGATTCTCGGCTTCCGCTGCCTCCCGGGCGCGCTTTTCAACTGAAACGCGGATCGAATTCTCAACCGTTGGCGCGGCGCCAGGCGCCATGGCTCCCTCCATGTCGCGTACCAACTCTTCGTCCATACACTCCTCCAAAGACGCGGTGGGCATGATCCGGTGGGTATCGCACGGCGATTTCCAGTAGCACTCCAGCACCCCACACAGCTTCTCTCGAGGAATTCCAGGCGGCGTGGCAACTTCCTCCGGCAATGGGATCAGGGGACATTCCCAGCCGAAACAAGGTGTGCACCGCTCTTTGTGCTGTAGGAAACGGACTGCATCAATGATGGCGAGGTTGGCAATCGCATCCGCGCAGCCGAAGGCTCTGGCCTTCTCTTCCACGGCTATGCGCAAACTGATATCCTTCGACGCGCAGACCAAAGCTGCAGTTTCTCCTGGAAGTGGTAGTATACAGCAACATGCCCTCCCCATCTTCCAAACTCTTGATGAAGTTTTGATTAATTCTTTTGATCTGGCCTAGTTGGCGTTTCTTCTTCGAACATTCCCGTCTGCCGGTTCTTGCGAACACGATCCGCCGGGAAGTACCGGCCATTCATGGCCACATAGACGCCCGCGGGCAGCGTCTGCGCGAACGCCAGCGCGCTGCCGAGGTTGAACAGCCCGTCGGAACTGCCGAACTTATACGGCACCATCGCGCCCGTCAGCACAATGGTTTTATCCCGGATGTTCGCCGCGAGCGCCCGCGCCGTCTCCACCATGGTGTCGGTTCCGTGCGTGATCACGATTCGGTTCTCGGGCGCGTTCCGGCACTGCTCGAGGATGATTTCGCGGTCGGCATCGGTCATCTCCAGGCTGTCGATCATCATCAACGTGCGGATTTCCAGCTTGAGATTCGCCCGCCCCAATCGGATCATCTCCGGTAAATGCGAGTCTTGGAAATAAAGCTGGCCGGTCAGCTCGTCGTACTCCTTGTCGAAGGTTCCGCCAGTGACGAAGATGCGGATGGACACAGGTTCCAGGTGCTAACACCTGAGATCTTCTCTGCCGATCTTGAACCCGTTGAGATTCCCCAGCACCGTCAGCCCGATGTGCCTCTGGTCGAAGAACGTCTGGGCGATGCGCTGCACGTCGTCGGCGGTGACCTGTTCGATCGATTCCGCCAGCTCGTCAAGCGTAAAGAAGCGGTGGAAGTACATCTCCTGGCGCGCCAGATTCGACATGCGGCTCGAGGTCGATTCCAGGCTGAGCATCAGCGAGCCTTTCAGGTGGTCCTTGGCGCGTCGCAGCTCTTCGTCGGTGATCCGTTCCTGTTTGAGCTGCCGAAATTCTTTCAGGATCGACTCAATCACCTTCTTCACGCTCTCGATCGACGTGCCTGCATAGATCGAAAGGCATCCGGTGTCGCGGTAAGGATTCAGCTCGGAGAAAACCGCGTACGCGAGGCCCTGACGCTCGCGAATGTTCTGGAATAGCCGTGAACTCATACCGCCGCCCAGCAGCGTGTTCAGCACGTAGCAGCCGAATCGATCTTCGTGCGGAACCGGATAAGATGGCACGCCCATGCACATGTGCACCTGCTCGAGAGCCTTCTTGTTGCGCAGCGCGATCCGTGCGTGGGTGACGGGCGCCCGCTCGGCCGGCAGCGGATCATACGGCTTCATTCCGGCAAAGTGCTCACCAGCCAATTCAGCCAGGTGCTTATGAGTCAGATTGCCGGCTGCCGTAATCACCAGATTGGTGGGCGAGTACGACTGATGGTAATACGTCTCCATCATGGGGCGATCGAAGCGCTTCACCGTCTCGCGTGTGCCCAGGATCGGCTTCCCCAGTGGATGATCTTTCCAGAAATTCGACGAGAAGATTTCGTGGACCAGGTAATCCGGGCTATCCTCGTCCATTTTCAGCTCTTCGAGGATCACGCCCTTTTCCTTGTCCATATCCTCTTCGCGGAAAAGAGGATTCAGCACCAGGTCGCCCAACACGTCGAAGGCAAGCGGCAGATGCTGATCCAGCACCTTGGTGTTGAAGCAGACCATCTCCTTCGAAGTGAAGGCGTCGAGGTTGCCGCCGATCGAATCCACAGAGCGAGCAATATCTTCAGCCGAGCGCTTCGTGGTGCCCTTGAACACCATGTGCTCGATGAAGTGGGAAAGTCCGTTCTGCTCCGGCGTTTCGCGGCGCGAGCCGATGCCCACCCAAATCCCCACCGAGACCGACCGTACGTGGGGCATGGTTTCGCTGATCACGCGGAGACCGTTTGGCAACGTAGTGGTTTCGATATCTCGAACGGGGGACGGCGTATTTTCCATGGGGAGCAGGAGGGCCTGATCCTTTTTACCATTTTTAGGCCTTTTTCCGCCACCGGAGCGGCCCATGTTAGACTGGAGGGAAATGCCGCAAGCCCTTCTAGGGATGGAAGTTAGCGAAATCCAGGAGGTTCTCGGACCGGAACAGCCCGAGTTCCGCGCGCGCCAGGTCTACGAAGCCCTCTATCACTCGCAAGCCACTGATTTAATTCAGATTACGACACTTCCAGGAGTACTTCGCGCACGCTTGGCCTCCGGCCACATGGTGGGCCAGCCGACGGCCGAGCACCGATATGAATCGAGTGACGGCACACGCCGCTACTTGCTGCGCCTCGACGATGGCCGGACCGTGGAAACCGTGTGGATGCCCGAAGAAACACGCGACACGCTGTGCATTTCGAGCCAGGTGGGCTGCCCGGTCGATTGCAAGTTCTGCATGACGGCTCTGATGGGTCTGGAGCGCAACCTGACCGCGGGCGAGATCGTGGGCCAGGTGCTTTACGTCGCGCGCGACAACGGCCTCTTGGGCCAGGGCGCAAGATTGAACATCGTCATGATGGGGATGGGTGAGCCGCTGCTGAATCTGGAAAATGTAGTGAAGGCTACGCGCATTCTGGTTGACCCGCGCGGCGTAGGACTTTCGGAGAAACGCGTCACACTCTCGACGGCTGGCATCGTGCCGAAGATCGCCGAACTGGGGCTGGAGCCTGTGCGGCCGAAGCTGGCGGTTTCACTCAATGCCTCGACCGAAGAGATGCGCCAGGAGCTGATGCCCATCACGCGCAAGTATCATCTCAAGGATCTGCTCGATGCCTGTCGTGCGTACCCGCTGCGACCGTGGGAGAAGCTGACCTTCGAATATGTGCTGCTCAAAGGCGTGAACGACACCGACACCGATGCGCGCCGTGTGGTGAAGCTGCTGGCGAATCTGAACTGCAAAGTGAACCTGATCGCGCTGAATCCCGGGCCGGGGATTCCGTACGAGACGCCGGACCCCGAGCGCGTGCTCGCGTTTCAGGCGCTGGTGCGACGTGCGATGCCCTGCTTCATCCGCAAGCCGCGCGGGTTGGACATTTTCGCGGCTTGCGGGCAATTGAAGAGAGTGGGAGGTTAACGAACGCCGAGCGCTCTGCGGACCGCGTCTGCCTCGCGATCGATGATCGTCAGCAGGACACCTCATCTAAGAGTCAGGACGAACCCACGCGGCTTGAGTGTTCCCGTCGAGATGTCCCAAGGATTTAAGAAACGCTCTTTACCACCGGAAACAATTGGATTTCTTTTTCCTTTGACCTTTACCGAGTGGACAATGAAGAGCGCTGAGTTCTTGTGTTTTCGTCCGGGTTCAACTTCGTTAGGGCTTAGTGAGACCGAGGTACCGTTGCGCGGGTTGCTCTGAAAGCCGGCGACTTGTTCGATAGCGGTCCCAAGCTTCTGTTCAATGTCGGGGTCGGCTTCACTCCCTGGTTCCTGCGCTACGTTCTCGGCCTCATAGGAATTGATGTATTCCACTGCGTCATTCATCCACTGCGCCGACACCTTTGGCTGCCCCTTCGTATCGAGTGCATAACAGACGTTAGCCCGTCCGAAAGCGCCTTTTCCCCTCGGAACTATGAACTCCCGTTTCGGTTCCGGAATACGGACGGCCTTTTCCGCGGGTGTCTTCTGAATGAAGTAGGAAGCGGGTTTCTTCATGAAGTAGGAAGAGGATTTTCTTCTCTGGTCGTTCGATAGTTGTTCGTGTCGATAGACGGTTGCATCCGGGAACCAGCCGACTATACGCTGTCTACCGCGTTTTGGATCGGTGGCGACGAAGACCGCCAGAACGCCACTCAACTCGTCCCCAGTGAAACCTGTGTCTATACGCTCGAGGGCTACGGTTGGCGGATGACTAGCACGCGGCGGTGGCTGAAAATAGCCAGACATTCGACCACCCAATGGGAGAAAGTTGAACGCCTCGAAACCGAGAGAGCGCCTGTTGTAACTTCCGCCGCCGATAGGCTTTGGATCGTCTAGCGTCGGACCGAGGTACCGCTTCATCCAGCCTATTCGCGCGAAGACTATCGGAGTCACTCGTCCTCTGTTTTTAGACATCAAGTCCCGAACCATACAGCATAAGATTACTTTAAACGCTGCAGCTGGACGGTTCTGGTGACAGAACGGCGATCGTGCGCTCCGCCTCTTTCGCCGCTTTGTCCATCTCCAGGACAAAGTTCGCCCCTGGCCCGAAATCCCAGGCTTGAAGGATTGTCGAATAGCCGGCCTCTTCGAGCGCCCAGGCTATCCATTCCGCCCACTCGCGGTCCGCTTTGTTGTAGCTGATGAAGAAATGCTTCACCGGCGCGCCTGAAGTCTCTCGATTATACGCCGGTCCTCGAAAGTTCCGTAGTTGCCGTTCGTCACCAGTTACACTGCAGCAGCGTTGCGTGCGGCATCCGAGGTTGGAGGGAGAAGACGACCGAATTCGTCACCTGAAGCACCCGCAAACCGCTCGAGAGTGTCTTTGCGGTTTGCGGGAGGTTAAGCAGAGTGGCGGACCAATGTGCCGTTAATGTCCGGCCGGCTGCGATCCTACAGAATCCTCTTGATTCGCTATAGCCGGGGCCTGCCCGAGCTTCTCGCCGTCACTACGGATGGAGACGGGCACAGGCCCGGGCGCCCCCGGCGGAGTAAGCGAGGCAACGACGGTATGGATGCTCTGCCCGTGATTGCCTAGCACGAAAATCAGCTTGATGACGGCTCCGCCCGGATGTGGGGGAAAGTCGATCTCCGCGCTTCCGATGCAGTCCGGATTGACCGAGTATGTGCCGGTTTCGTTGGTTCGAAAAACTGGAGCGGTGTCGATACCGCCTGGCGGGGTATGGCCGGGTGTGAGTGCGGTCACATAATCCACCTGCGTCAGGTTGCCCGAGCCATCAAAGTGGGTGAGCGCCACGCCTCTACGTGTGGTGGTGGTCCCATCTGAATTGAGAATTTGGCCCGAGACGGTGAATGCGTAATCCCCCCGGAGCGTTGAGTTGGTGCAGCCATTGTCTTGCGCCCGCGTCACGCCGGCAATTGCCAGCAAAACCATCGCGGCGGGGAGCGTTGCTTTTTGAAGCCGAATGTTCATTTGTCTTTTTCCTCCTGGCGCCGGTCTTCCACGGGGATTGACCGGCGTAGCGCCGATCATCCACGCGATCGGCGGATCGCCCCATAGAGATCGCCTGAAGATTCTCTGAATTTCTCGTGTAGCGGCAACTTACTGAAGCGTTGGTAGCTACGCGAACTGGGCCGGACCTGCGTACAATGGCAGAATCGCTGCCGGAGCGAGCGATGCCCACCGAGGTCTACCAATTCGAGAATTTCGAACTCGATTCCGGGGCCTATCAGCTCCGCCGTGCGGGCCGGGTGGTACCGCTGGAGCGCATTCCACTGGATCTGCTGTTCCTGCTGGTGGAGCGGCGCGGGCAACTGGTGACGCGCCAGGAGATCATCGAGCGGATTTGGGGCCACGACGTTTTCGTGGACAGCGACACCAGCGTGAACACGGCTGTGCGCAAGGTCCGGCAAGCCCTGAAGGACAACCCGGAAAAGCCGCGCCTGCTGCATACGGTCGCGGGCAAGGGCTACCGCTTTGTTCCTCCGCCTGCCGAGCCGGCACCGGTTGCGACTCAACCCGCGATTGCGCTGCAGACCGAGACGGTTCCGGCTGCCGTCCCCAAACCGCGGCGCTGGCTTTTGTGGCTCGGAGCCGCTGCGGTGCTGATTGCCGCCACGCTGATCGCCCTACCCTATCTTCCGCGACCGTTCAAACCTGGTTCCGCCAGAGTCATGCTGGCAGTGCTGCCCTTTGTAAACCTGAGTGGCGACGCGCGGGAGGAATACTTCGCCGACGGTATGACCGAGGAGATGATTACCGAACTCGGCAGCCTGGACCCGGCGCGCCTGGGTGTGATCGCGCGCACGTCGGCCATGCAGTACAAGAGTGCGCGGAAAAACACGGCGCAGATCGCGCGGGAACTCGGGGTGAACTACGTACTCGAAGGCAGCGTCCGGCGCGCGGGCGAGCGTCTGCGTGTGACCGCCCAGCTCATCCAGACCAGCGATCAGACACATATCTGGGCCGAGAGCTTCGACCGGGACCTTGGTGATGTGCTCAGGCTGCAAAGCGAGGTCGCGCGCGTCATCGCCGGCAAGATCCGACTCACGCTTTCGCAACAGACGGAGGCGCGCCTGGCCGGAACGCCGCACGTGAATGCGGAGGCTCACGAGGCTTACCTGCAAGGATTGCAGGCCTGGAATCAGCGAACGGCAAAGGGCGTTGAGCTGGCCATTGCCGATTTCCAGCACGCCATCAACGTTCAACCGGATAGCGCTCTCGGTTACGAGGGGATCGCTCGCGTTTACATGCTGGCCCCGGTCTTCCGCGTCTTGAGTCCGGCCGAATGCATGCCCAAAGCGCGGGAAGCAGCGATACGAGCGCTCGCGCTCGACGATACGCTCGGCGAAGCCCATACAACGCTCGCGTTTGTGAAAGCCCACTTCGAATATGATTGGCCGGGCGCCGAACGTGAGTACCGAAGGGCGCTCGAACTGAATCCAAGCGATGCGAATACCCACTTAATCTATTCCAACAGTTACCTTTCCCCGTTCGGCCGTCACGATGAGGCCATTGCAGAGACGAAGGCCGCCGTCGCACTTGACCCGCTGTCGCTGCCCACTCAATCTTTCCTTGGCCGCACCTACCTGTGGGCAAGCCGGTATGACGAAGCCCTTGCACAGTTTCAAAAGGCGAATCGGTTGGATCCAAACTTCGCCATAAACCACGAGCGTCTCGCTCACCTGTTCACCTACACCGGAAGATTCGGCGATGCCATTGAGGAAGAGACCAAAGCGCGCATGCTGGCGGGTGAAAATCCCAAAGCTGCACTGGCTAAGGCGGAGGAACTCCGGGTAGCCCTCGCAGCCCGTGGACCCAGGGGTTACTGGGAGAAGGTTCTCGAACTCTCAAGCGCGAAGGAGAATCCTCCGGAAGCGTACGCCGGCAGCTATGGCCTCGCCATCGTCTACACCCGGCTCGCTGAGAAAGAGAAGGCCCTCGACTGCCTGGAGCAAGCGTACACAGAACGCCAGCTCCCGATGACGGAAATCGGAATCGAGCCTGCCTTCGATGCGCTGCGATCCGAGCCGCGTTTCGCCGCGTTGCTCCGCCGTGTGGGTCTATCGCGATAAAACCCGGCCGCCGCAACGCATTTGTGACGCAATTGTAAACAAGATTTCACCTGCCTCTTATATGCTGCGTGGTCAGCACTAGCAAGGAGACCTATGGCTTCTGCCGCAGCAATTCCCTCTCAACCTTCCGCCCCTGGTTCGTTACTGGACAAGAAATTGACCAAAGGCCCGGGACGGGCGGGCATCCTGGTCTTCGGAGTCGTTTTGCTCATCGGCGTGCTGTATGCCGGATGGAGCCTGGTGAACGACCTTGGAGAAGTGAAGAGCACGTCGATCTTCCCGTACCTGATGCTTGGCTTCGCCCTACTGGTGGCGCTAGGCTTTGAATTCGTCAACGGATTTCATGACACGGCTAACGCCGTCGCCACGGTTATTTACACCCATACACTTGAACCGCATGTGGCCGTCGTCTGGTCGGGCGCATGGAATTTTCTGGGCGTGGTTGTGTCGAGCGGCGCGGTGGCGTTCGGCATCATTTCGCTGCTGCCGGTGGAGTTGATTCTCCAGGTCGGCAACACGGCGGGGTTCGCCATGGTGTTCGCGCTGCTCGTGGCCGCCATCATCTGGAACCTCGGCACGTGGTATTTCGGACTGCCGGCTTCGAGTTCTCACACGCTGATCGGATCGGTGATTGGCGTCGGCATCGCCAATCAGTTAATGGCGGTGAAAACCGGGACCAGCGGCGTGGATTGGGGGCAGGCCGCCAACATCGGGAAGTCGCTCCTGCTGTCGCCGCTCATCGGTTTCGCGGTCGCCTGGATGCTACTACTGGCTGCGAAAGCCATGATCCCTGACAAGCGCCTCTATCAAGCTCCTGAAGGCGACGCACCGCCGCCGTTCTGGATCCGCGGATTGCTGATGCTCACGTGTACCGGTGTCAGCTTCTTCCACGGCTCTAATGACGGGCAAAAGGGCATGGGGCTGATCATGCTGATTCTGATTGGCACCGTACCCACGGCGTACGCCCTCAACCATGCCGTCACCGCGAAGGAGTCGCAGGATTTCATCGCCGTTTCCCGCCAGGCAGTGGAAACGCTGAACCATTACGTCACCGGTTCGACCGTCATGGGCGACCCGCGCGAGGATGTGACCGAGTACGTGCGCACGCGTGAGTTTAAGCCGAGCACGGTGCTCGCGCTGCGCGAGCTGATCAACGACATGGCCAATGAAATGTCGATCTTCAAGCTGCTCTCGAAAGTTCCGGCCGAGCGGACGCGCAACTTCCGTAACGACATGTATCTGGTGAGCGAGGCGCTGCGACTGATGCAGAAATCCGGCCAGCCGGCGATCGCCGCCGCCGACGCCGCGGTTCTGAAGAATTACAAGGGGCACATCGACAAGGCCACGCGGTTCATCCCGATCTGGGTGAAGGTCGTGGTGGCACTGGCTCTCGGCCTCGGCACGATGGTGGGATGGAAGCGCATCGTCGTGACGGTGGGTGAGAAAATCGGCAAGAATCACCTCACCTACGCACAAGGAGCGGCGGCGGAGATTACGGCGATGGCCACGATCGGCGCCGCGGACGGATTTGGACTGCCCGTCAGCACGACGCATGTGCTCTCCTCGGGCATCGCGGGCACCATGGCTGCCAACCACTCCGGCCTGCAATGGGGGACGGTGCGAAACCTTCTCATGGCGTGGGTGCTCACGCTGCCGGCGTCGATCGTGCTGGCGGGCACCCTGTTCTGGATTTTCCGCAGCATGGCGGCTTGAAGACAGGGTTGCCGGACTGAGGCTGAGCACTTCGCGGAACGTTAGTTACCGCTCCCTTTGGTCACGGCTCCGTGAAGCACGTCGTATACTGAGCCGTGACCGGAGGGAGCGGTTGCGTCATGCTAACGGCTCTCTGCAACAAGCCACTAGAGGCTTAGCGCTTCGCGGAAACGGACCGACTGTCGCCGCGACATCTCCACCGTCGTCCCGCCACGCAGGATCACTTGGAGATTACCGCCGAGGCCGGGCTCGACGCGTTCAACCCATTTCAGATTGATGATGTGCCTGCGCCCAGCACGAAAGAAGATGGCGGGATCGAGCCGTTCGTGCAAAGCCGCCAGGGAGCGAGGAACCAGCGGCCGCTCTCTTGCAAAGTACACACGCGTATAGTTGCCCTCTGATTCGAGCAGGAAAATATCAGCGACACGCACGAGCCAGCAGCGTTCGCCGTCTCTGACGAAGACTTGCTCCAAGCGCGATTGGGCGGCACGCGGGCGAAGCTTTGCGACAGCCGCAGCCAGCCGAGCCGGCGCCACTGGCTTTACCAGGTAGTCAAGCGCGCTCACTTCAAATGCCTTCAGCGCGTATTCGTCGTACGCCGTGGTGAAGATCACCTGCGGGACATCGTCCAGATGCTCCAGCAGATCGAAACCGGTCATCCCTGGCATACGCACGTCGAGGAACAGAACATCGGGCGCAAGCCGCCCGATCGCCTCCAGTGCCTCTTCGCCCGTGCGGGCGTCCCCGGCGATCTCGATTTCCGGATGCGCGCCGAGTAATCGGCGAAGTTCCTGACGCGCGATGCGCTCATCGTCAATGATCAGCGCCTTCATGCGGTGGCGGGGATCAGGATGGTGACGGCCACGCGATCCTCGCCCCGCGGAATGAGTTGCAGGCTGGCGTGCTCACCGTAAAGAATGCGGAGACGCTCCCGGGCATTCGTCAACCCGATCTGCGTTGAGCCGGTCCGCGGCTCGCTCAGGCTGCCGGTGTTTTCCACCTCGATCCGCAACACGTTGCCGTCGAAGCCTGCCCGAATGAAGAGGTCGGTGCCGGACGGATTCTCTTCCATGCCGTGCTTGATCGCATTCTCCACCAGGGTTTGCAGCATCATGGGAGGGATCGTGCGCTGGCGCGCCGCACCATCCACCTCCACATGCACGCGCAGACGGTCCTCAAAGCGAATCGACTCCAGCGCCAGGTAGTCCGAAACAACCTCCAGCTCTCCGGCCAGCGGCACAGTGTGGCGCCGGTCTTTTTGCAGGTTATAGCGCAGGATATTGGCCAGCCGCGTGATCATATCCTGTGCCTGTCCGGGATCCTCACTGATCATGCCCCGAATCGAGTTCAGGCAGTTGAAGAGAAAGTGAGGGTCCAACTGGGCTTCCAGTGCGCGCAGTTCGGCGTTCGTGAGGGCTTGCTTCATCAGCGTCTCGTTGCGGCGCACTTCGCGCGAGTGGCGCATAGTGGTGATCGCCAGATAGAGGATCGTCCAGATAGTAGCCATGACCGACACACCGATGAAGAGGTACGCAATGGAAGACCGGTCACTCCATACGCCGAGCCGGCCTTCGATGGCCGTGTATACCCCTACAACCAGGGCGCTCTGTACCGCGCCGATCGCCATGCTGGCCGCCGCCATCCGAACCAGTGCGCGGTGCAGCGGAAGGCTGGTCCAGTGGCGGCGCCGAATCACGCCGCGCAGCAGATGCGTCAAGCCGATGCTGTACAAGAAAAACAGGAGGTAACCGATGACGATACTCTGCCGCCATCCGTGCTCCAGGACCGCGGCCCAGAGCCCTACGGTGCTGTAAGCACCCCAACCACCGATTTGGCAGACCCAATATTGCGCGTCTGTTCTTTTCATGAACCCATTGTTCAGAACTTTCATTCTATGAAGATCTGATTTGTGATGAGCGGCCGGTTGCGGTGACGAGCGGCGCAGGCCGGCTCCTCATCAGGCGGCAAAAGCGGCTACGCTGGAAATCATGGCTGATCTGAACCTTCTACCTCACATTGCCCGCCAGTATCGGGCTTCGCTCGCGATGCTCGGCCAGGCGATCGACCTCTGCCCAGAGTCTCTCTGGTTAAGCTCCGATTATACGAACCGGTTCTGGCACATCGCGTATCACGCCGTGTTCTACACACACTTCTATCTGCACACGGATGAAGCCAGTTTTCGTCCGTGGGTCGAGCACAAGCCGGACTCCAATTTTCTCGGCCGGCGGCCATGGGCGCCTGAGGAACCACCTAAGATCCATTCGCCGTACACCAAGGCCGAAGTCTTGGAGTACCACGAGCTCTGTCGCGCGGAGGTGGAGGCGAGGGTACTGGCGTTGGATCTCGCTGCGCCGTCGGGCTTCTACTGGCTGCCGTTCAACAAGGCCGAGCTACAGTTCTACAACATCCGTCATCTGCAACATCACACCGGGCAACTGGCGGACCGACTGCGGAGCGTAGCTAATGTGGGGGTGGCGTGGGTGCCGGATTGAGACGAGCTTCACTGCATGATCTCGAAAACCCGGGCTGGTCTGAAAAGAGCCACACCCTCGGCAGCTAGAAAAACCGGCGCGCTAGCAGCGGTGTAAGCCCAGAATGGGATAGATACCACCGGCGATAGAAGCGCCAGTGGACCTCCGCCTCCTTCGTCCGCGGAGAAACCCACACACGCGACGAACAACGCCATTTCTGCGTTGTACGTAATACGCCGAATGTATCGTCCTCGCTGGCGAATCTCGATCCGAGAGACATCGCGCCTTAGCAGCACTTCCACCGGGCGGCTGCCATGGTCCAGCTTGACGCCCTCGGTGTCGATGCACAGCTTTCGCGTGTGGTGAGCCCGCCCATCGATCGTGATGACGGCCACGCTACGGTTCTCCACCACTCCGGCCGTCGTAGACTGCGATGCCACACGATCGGCTAGTTGGTCCCAACTGATCTTCTCTCCTGCTTGAGCGCCGCCTAAACTCAGCGCAACGCAGATCGCTCCGGCGATCGCCCGATTTATTCTGTTCGCCATGTGAAACCTCCATGGCAGCAGTCTAAGGTGGCGGAGAGCGCAGCAGACCGTGCGCTGTTACACTTTCTGAACTGTCACAAGGCTTGTTAACCGCGATCCGCTATGCGGCGCGGCGGGCGTTCGTGTCGCGGCCGCCTTGCAGCACGCGGCGGAAAGCTTCCAGTTGATAAGCGGGGCCGAGGGCGTACGCGGCGGCGGCCAGGAACCACGCGTACCAACCAAGAGTCCGGGCTGCTTCGGGCAAGGTGCCTGGCCATGCGGCCGTGAGCAGGACATCGCCCAGGGCGTGAAGCGCGATGCCGGCGGCGAAAGCTCCCCAACATCTGGCGATCAACCCCCAGCCGGTGCCCAGTACGGGGCGCAGAATGCAAAACGCCTCAAACAGGAGCACGATCAGGAGCGGGTCGCTGGGCCATCCGAGAAGCTGAAACCCTCCCCTCACCTGGCCAGTGCGCAGGAGTGTCTGCAACAGCCTGGCTTCGTGCACCGTGTACAACATCAAAGCGCCGGCCAGCAGCCAGACCCAGCGCGCCATGTGCGGAAACAAGCCGGAGCGCCGGTAAGCGCGCAACACGAAAGACAGGCCACACGCCAGCAGAGCCATTTGAAACGCGCCGCCTAGCAGCAATCCCACCCGTCCAAAAACCCTAATAGCAGGCGCCGGCCAGCCGGTCGCGGTATGCATCAGAGGATTTAGCGGCGTGTATGCACCCAGAACCTGCGAGCAGAGATTTCCGGCGAGATTCACGCCCGCCGCCAGCATGATGAGCAGCCACGCCTGCCGCAGCAAGTCGGTCTTCGAGAACTGCTGCCAGCACCGCATGCTCAGCCAGAATCCCACCGCGCTCGAACTCACGAGGAACAGAGCGCCGGGATAGCGAAAGAAGTCCGCAAGCAGCCCAGGCTTCCCGGTTAGCCATGCCACAACGGCGATGGTGAGCCCGACGGCCAGGTGAGCAACCGCAATTGCCGCGATCAGCCAGGGAACGGGCGGCGCCGGTGTCCAGAGTTTTCGTAGCGCGTTCATTTTGTCTGTCCAGCCGCGAGCTTGCCCGTGAATTCGACGCCCTCGATGGCGCGGCTGGCCAGCACCGCGGCTGCTTTCTCTCCCAGGAACGCTGCAAACATGGGAAGCACGTTAGGATGATTGCGCTCAGTGCCCATTTCCTTCGTCACCGATTCCGCCGCACGCGAACCGAAGAACATGCGCAGTTGCGACGCCACGCGGTCCCGCACTTCCGGCCTGACCTCTTGCCCCTGCGCCAACTGCCATTCGCGCAATCCTTCAAGCAGGGTTTCGAGGCCTTGCTCCAAGCGCGGTTTCTCTACTGGAATCATGGATTCGAGCGAGACCAGGTGCTCGAATTCGGCTTCCAGCCGCTCCAACTCCTTACGGCATTCGGCGCACTGGTCCAGGTGCGCGGCCATCTTCCCCGCGCGGCGGCGGGCCATCTCTCCGTCCCGGTAGGCCATCAGCATTTCAATATCAGGATGAATAGGAGTTCTCCTCTCTGGGCGCGGTCACCGCGCCCCGTAATGTTCGTTCCTTGCTTTCTTCCGCGTAGCCGAGCGCGCGCCGGACTTTCTTATGTGCGCGCGCCAGCGTCGCTCCCACGGTGCCCTGGCGCAGGTCCAAGACCTCCGCGATCTCGTCGTAACTCAGACCTTCCGCGCGCAGCCGCACGCACTCCAGCTCACGCGGAGCCAGTGCCCGGGCCAAGTCGCGCGCCATCTCGGCCCGATGGTAGTGCCGCTCCGGGTCGTTCGCACCGTCCCGCGGATCGTCAATCTTGTCGATGGCGATCTCGTTTTTCACACTTGACGACTTGAGCGTATCCAACAGATGATTCCGCAGAACGCGATACAGCCAGGCCTTGGGGTCCAGGAACTGCTGGCCCTCGCTGCGCGCCACGAAGTATCGCAGGAAGATTTCCTGAAGCGCATCCTGTGCGCCGCCGTTGTCGTTGATCATGGAACAGGCGTATCGGAGTAGGCCCGGAGCATGCAGCTTGTAGAGCGCCGACATCTCCTGCTCCATCGGATTCAACGGAGCGGGGCGGTTACACGAATCGCCTTGGTTCGCCAGGGGCACCCAAGTCTGATCTTCTGGTTAACATCCGGCGAAAGCAATATTGCCTTCAGTTAACTGTATCTGTTTGCAAGAAGTTATGGGAGATCCTGGTGAAATGAAATATCCGCCGCCGTTGTAAAGATGCGGGCCTTTTCAGTCGTCTCAGAGCGCGAGAGGATACGGCAGAATTCGGTAAACAGGTTCACACGGCGGAAATGGAGACCACCTCGATGCTGGGCATCTCGACGGGAACAGAAACGATAGTGCTGCTGGAGAGCAAGCCAGAAACGCGCCGGCTGGTGAGCCAAATGCTCGGCTTGGCCGGTTACACCGTCCGGGAAGCGGCCAATGGCGCCGAAGCTGTTCGCCTGATCGAAGAGGACGTCCACACCGCTGACCTGCTGCTGGCCGACATCGCGAATGGCGGTGGAGAACTGGCGCAGCGGATGGCACGGCAGTGCCCGAATTTGAGGATTTTAGTAACTTCAGAGCAATCCGACGAAGAAGCCGCCATGGACGTGGTGGCGTCGGGGGCCCATGTGATGACGAAGCCTTTTTCGCCGGGCGCGCTGATGACCAAGGTTCGCCAGGTACTGGACGGACCACTGGTGTTTGCGGCATCCCGTGGCGCCGCGGCCGGTGGCCACTACCCGGCCTCCCACTAATCCTCACGCGCGTATTTCGCTATACTGCTGTCGAATGGCGAACCCGAAATACAAGGTATCCGACAAGGCGATTCCCGTTTCCGAAGTAGTCGACACGTTAAGCGACGGTACCAAAGTGAAGCGCCGCATCGCGGAGGTATTGCCCAGACCATTCTCGCCCAGCGCGCTGCTATCCAAGGTACGTCGGGTGCTCCATGTCCCTATCGCCCGTCCGGTTGCTCGCGCCGCCTCTGCGGGCGAATGTTACCCGGCGGCAGGGTGATGGATGGCTTAAGCCTCGATCAGTTCCAGTTCTTTCTCTATCTCGCTCTCAGAATAGATCGTCCAGGCTCCGTTATCCCAGGCGATGTCATAATGCCGTTCGCCCTTCCCATCCGCATGGTTGAGCCGCCAGATTGTTCCTAGCGAGCCAATCGGTATTAAGCGCTCCTCGTCGTTCTCGTCATGGTCCATGTCCAGCTTAAGTGCTCGGATTCTACGTCCGAGCATGTTGTCCGCGGAAGGTTCCATACTGCACTCCCTCTATTTCGGCCTGAAGATCCGACTTCGATGATACAAAAAGAAACCCGGATCGGGCGAGAAACGCTCCGGGGCGGCAAGTGCTTGGCCCTCCCTGCGAACGAATTCCGATTCGATCGCTTCGTTCGGCAAATACCTTTTCAAAGCCGGGCTCAGGGTAACCCTCAGATCGCCATCGAAACTGATTAGGCCGCGATCGAACGCACGATCGAAATGCGCCGCCAAACAGATCCCATTTCTTGGATTTAAGCGCTGTTCGGGAAAGTCACTCCAGGGCAACACGTGGCTGGCCACCAGCAAGTCTTCCACCGGATTCCCGGTTATGCAGCACTTCGATCCGTATGCAGCTAGCACGACCTTCCGAAAGAAGCCTTGCATAGTTCGGATCTTTACCTTCCTCTCAGTCTCGGTTGGGGCATTCTCGTCGGGGTACCTGAAATCCGCCGCTGAGTCACCCAGGTTTGTCCTTCCAGCCTGCAGGCTCCGTAGTGTCGTTTCGCTCGCTAACGCCATTTCGTCCCAGTTGCTCCTGAATTCCTCCCAGACCTGCTCGTCAGCGCGGCTATGGCTCGAAAGCCCTCTGATCCCGCGCGCCCGTTGTTCCGGGTCCACCGAGGCAAAATTGACTAGCTTCATGGCAACACTGGAAGGCGTTCTGCCCAGAAGACGGGCAACTTCGATGATCTTCGGATTTCGAGCGTGCATCTGGCCGAAGGGGAGAGTGAAGTATAGCCCGCAAGCGATAACGAGTTCGTCATGCGACCACGGTACTCGCGCAGTCCGATTCACGTCCTTGCTCTCCAATCAAGCTTATCCCGAGGAGAATCATTCGGGGATTCGCCGCGGCAATAGCGGGCGGTCCAGCATGAGAAATTGTACGGCGCGGCTCACCCTTGCGCAAAGGCGGGCAGTGTCCTAAATCTGCGCTGTTAGGACACTGCCCGAAGGCGAGCACTCAACCCCTAGTCGACTTAGGATTTCGGTATACTGCTGTCGAATGGCGAACCCGAAATACAAGGTCTCCGACAAGGCGATTCCGGTCTCCGAAGTAGTCGACACGTTAAGCGACGGTACCAAAGTGAAGCGCCGCATTCCGCGCATGCGCGCCTGTAGCGAGAAGGACGCCAAGGGGAAGTTGTGCGCGGGGCATCTGAAACGCTGGTATTTCTTTGGTGACGAAGTGAAGAAGAAGTACGGCGCCGAAGCCGAAATCTACCGCTGCGAGCACTGCAAGACGCTGTATCTGCCGAGCCCGGAGGAGCAACCACGGACGGGAACGCTGGCCTGGTGACGAGGTCGCCTAAAATAGAAAAACCGCACCAGAGTAGCCCTAGACCTTCTTGAGCCTGCCCCAGTGCGGTCCGCCCGTGTTGAGCTAGGATCCGGCAGCGGGTCAACTGGATTTACCCGCTCTATCTTTCCATTCCTGGCAAGGTCCGCGTCCGATTTTCCTACACCAAGAACGCCAGCCGACTACCGCAACCCAGATCCCGGGTGAGAAGTTAAAAAAGCCTTAGAAAAAAACCCCTCTGTTGCAACCAGCAAACGATTTCATCGCGAGCGTCCAACTACAGCAAAACATCGAGCTCCCGCAAGCACGCTGTTCTCTCTCGCCCACTTTGGCCTCGCCTGCCTGTTGCAGCAGAGGGCAGGTTTTACAAGTTACTTCGCCAATTCATCAAAGGAATAGCAACCCCGCGGCCAACTGTCAATGGCTGTAACGCATTGATTTTGTTCAGGAGGTTACAAGGCCGTCCTCCCGGACCTGCGGCGGTGTGGTCTTGGGCTGTGGCGCTATGACACAATCGAGAGTTCATGTCCTGTTGGGTTCCCCGGGTCTCATTTTTCCTTCTTCTGACCATTTTCCCGGCCATGGCGCAGACGCAGGAGGATAGCTTTCGCGTTTACGCGGAGCATCCGCGGCTTCTGTTAAGCACGCACCGCCTGCAATTGCTGCGCAAGGAGCGCGACCGCCGCTCCGTGCGGTGGCAGCAGTTCGAGTTGCTGATGGCCGGACACGCGCCCATGCCGGAGCCGGGCTTTGCCGGCGCCTTGTACCACAAGGTGTCCCAAAATGAGGCCGCGGGCCGGGCTGCCGTGACCTGGGCACTGGGGCCGGGAACCGACCTACGCCAGGTTGCCATCGTATTCGACTGGTGCCAGGACGTGCTCTCCCCGGCACAATCCCGCGCGCTCACTGCGAAACTGGCCAAAGCCCTCGAGCAGCCTGCCCGCGACCGTTCGGTTGCGGCGATGCGCGGGCGTGTGTTGGCCGCCATTGCACTCGCCGGCCACCAACAGGAGCTCTCCGAGCGCGAACTGGGGCGCGTGATTCAGGGATGGTGGAGGGGCGAGGTCGCGCCCGCGCTCGAAGCCGGACGCAACGTGATTTCACGCGACGATCTCTACGTGCTGTACGAGATGCTGCACGCAGTTCGCGACAACCTCAACATCGATCTGCGCGAATCGGCTGTACCGTATTTCAAGTCGCTGCCGATTTACGACCTGGTGAGCTATTATCCTGCGGCGTATCCGGCGCCTGAAAACGAATACCGGATCCCGTGCACCAAGGGCGCGGAGGAGCCCGACGTGAACCGTGCCGCCATGGCGCGTGCCGCCGAGCTGGCCATGGTGCCGTATGACGCCAATGCGCCGGAAACGCAGCTCCTGCAAGGCTGGCTGATGCACGACAACTTTATCTTGCGCGGCACCCTCGGCACGCCTTACGAGTTCCTCTGGGCCAACCCATATCACCCCGGCCTGGCATATTACCTGGCGCCGCTTGTGTTTCACGACGACCTGTTCGGGCGCCTCTTTGTGCGGTCGAGTTGGGATGACGCATCGCGCTGGCTGGGCTACTTCGATGGAGAGCTGCAGCTATTCGAAAACGGAAGTGTGACCGTGCTGAACCCGGCGTTGGCCAGCGAGCCCATGTCGCTCGACACGGCCGTGGTGTTCTTCGGCAAGAACGCGCAGAAGTTCCGGACCATCCTCAATGAAGACGAGGAAGTGTTCATCCTGGGCCTCAAGCCCCAGCGCACCTACCAAGTCGAAATCGACGATGAAGAAATGACCGAGGTCAAGACCGACGCGGGGGGCATTCTCCCATTGAAACTGCCGCACAAGGTGCAAATCGGGGTGCGACTGCGCGAGGCGCCATCCACCAGCCCCGCACCGGCCAAGCTTCCCGGCGAGCGGACAGCGGCCGCACCGGCATTTTGAATCGGTTTGTCATCGGATTGTCACTCTGGCGATCTAAACTCTGTCGAAGGTCGTGCCCGCGACGTTCGTTGGGCGCTCCGCCCGGTAAGAGCATGCTACGCTACAAGGCTGAGGACCAACTGGGGCAAGCGCTTCCGCCTGCCATTCGCTGTCCACGAACGGGAAGAGGTCCTCATTCATTGTGCCTAAGAGAGCGCGGCTAAGGATCGATCCGGACCGGAACGCCGCCACGGAACCTGAGAAGGCGGACAGCCCGGAACTCTCGGCTGTCCCCATCCAGACCACCGATCTCAGCGCGCGGGAATTGTACCTGAATCGCGAGCTGAGCCTGCTCGCGTTCCAGCGCCGGGTCCTGGAGGAGGCGGGAGACGAAACCAATCCGCTGCTCGACCGGGTGAAGTTCCTCTCGATTCTCGGCTCCAACATCGACGAGTTCTTCATGGTCCGTGTCTCGGGGCTTCTGGAGCAGGTGGAGGCGGGAATTGTGGAGGTCGGCGCCGACGGTATGGGGCCGCCGGCTCAACTCGTCACCATCCGCCGCGAAGTGAAGAAACTGCTCGCCGACGCTCACAGATGCCTTTCCGGAAGCTTAGTGCCCGCCCTCGAAGCGGCCGGCATTCAGATTTTGGACTATCCCGCCCTGAGCGAGGCGCAACTCGCTCTGGTCAACACGTACTTCACCGAGAGTATCTTCCCGGTGCTGACGCCGCTGGCTTTCGATCCGGGCCGGCCGTTCCCCCATATTTCGAACCTCAGCCTCAATCTGGCGGTGCTCATTCGCGACAGCAAAGGTGTCGAGCACTTTGCACGCGTTAAGGTGCCAGACTCGCTACCGCCCTTCATTGCACTCCGCGCCAAGAAGAAGAGCCTGAAACGCCACCGTCCACAGGAAACCGAGGAATTCGTCTGGATCGAGCAGATAATCGCGGCCAATCTTTCGGCGCTGTTCCGCGGCATGGAGATCATCGAGGCGCACGCTTTTCATGTCACCCGAGACGCCGACATCGAGATCCAGGAGCTCGAGGCCGAAGATTTGCTCGAAACCATTGAGGAGAGCATTCGCCAGCGGCGGTTTGGCAGGGTGATCCGGCTCGAAGTCGGCGACGATATGCCGGCGCATATCCTTGAGATTCTGATGAGCAATCTCGAGATCGACTCCAGCCAGGTGTATCGCGTGAAGGGACAGCTGTCACTGAGCCGACTGATGCACCTGTATTCGCTGGAGCGGCCCGACTTGAAGGATTCGCCGTTCCCGCCGGCTATTCCGCGCGCGCTCATCGATTCCGATGAAGACGACGTGTTCGCCCTCATGCGCCGCCAGAATATTCTGCTGCACCATCCGTTCGATTCCTTTCAGCCGGTGGTGGATTTCATTTCGAAGGCGGCCCGCGACCCGAACGTGCTCGCCATCAAGATGGTGCTCTACCGCATTGGAAGAAACTCTCCGATCCTCGAAGCGCTGATGGAGGCTCTCGAAAACGGCAAACAGGTAGCCGTCTTAGTCGAGTTGAAGGCACGCTTCGACGAAGAGAGCAATATCGAGTGGGCGCGAGCGCTGGAAAAACAGGGCGTACATGTCGTCTATGGGCTGGTCGGGCTGAAGACACATTGCAAGGTCACCATGGTCGTGCGGCGGGAAGAAGGAACTATCCGCCGCTATCTTCATTTGGCCACGGGAAACTACAACGTAGTCACGGCGCGTCTCTATACCGATATTGGCATGCTCACTTGTGATGAAGAGTTGGGCGCAGATGTTACCGACTTATTCAACTATCTCACTGGCTACTCAGCGAAGCGGAATTACGCTAAGTTGCTCGTATCTCCAGTCAACTTGAGGGAGCGGTTTGAGTCTCTCATCCAGCGCGAAATCGGCCATCAGATCCAGGGAAAGCGCGGGCATCTGATCCTGAAGATGAACGCATTAGTAGACCACAAGATCATCCGCCTGCTGTATCAGGCCTCGCAAGCCGGCGTCCGAATCGACTTACTCGTGCGCGGCATTTGCTGTCTGCGTCCGGGCGTCCCCGGCGTCAGCGATAACATCAAAGTGACAAGCGTTGTCGGCAGATTTCTGGAACATAGCCGCATTTATTACTTCCACAATGGGGGCGAAGAAGAGATCTACTTGGGCAGCGCGGACCTCATGCCCCGAAACCTCGACCGGCGAGTGGAAGTGCTGTTTCCGTTGGAAGACCCGGACCTGATCCGGCAAGTGAAAGACCAGATTCTCGGCGCCTACATGGCCGACAACGTCAAGGCCCGGGAGATGGGGAGCGATGGAACTTACATCCGGAGGCGCACCCGCCGAGGGAGTAACGCCGTCAGCGTACAGAACGTGCTGATCGAACGGGCGAAATCAGGCAGCCGCTGAGGCGCCCAAAATCTGCGCGAGGTGATGGCGCAGGTGGCTGAGGTAGTCCTCGATCAGAAACTCCAGACGGTAGTCTTTGCCCGGTGCTCTCCAGATGTGCCCGGCCGCCCTCGCATCCACGTGCCGGATCACGTGAGCCAGGTGCCGGTTGTACGCCAGCCAGAACTCTACGAGTTCGCTCCACTCGCGCCCGTTGTAATTCTGTGACCCCACCCAATGGTTCTGCTGATATGAAGGCATCACGAGGAGTTCTTCGCTCTGGAGCCGAACGAAGCGGTGATGGTTATTCGACGCGGAGTCGATCAGATGGCCCAGGATCTCTTTTCTCGACCATTTCTCGGAACCGGCGGGCTTTCCGGCTGCCTCTTCGCTGATGGCCAGCAGCGGAGCGCGCGAAGCATCCATTGTCTCGTCTAATGCCGCGGCAACGTCAGCCGTAGTCATGGGAACGATAGTAACATCGGGCGCCGGGGTTTCCGCACGCTTTACGGTAAGCGCTATTGTTTAGGCGTGAACGCGAAGTTGGAGATGTAGACTTCGTCGGTACCGGGCAGATAGAAGCCGAACTTTCCGTTGGCCGGGTTGAGACCGGAAGCCTCCCAGAAGTCGATCTTTTCCCAACTGCCATTCACCTGGGCATAGGTGGTCACAGCAGTGGCCGAGATCTCGATCTTCAGGGTGTACTCCAGATCTTTTGCCTGAGATTTGAGCGGGATGGAGTCCTCTTTCTGTTTCTTACCGCCGGTCACCGCGGCGCGATGGATACTCTTCTTGTCGATGCCAAAACGGAGGTAATCGCTAGTGGTGTCCAAACACCCGACTGCCCACTCGATCCGGTGATTACCGAAGACCGCGCCCTGGCGATGGGCAGTGAATACGAAAGTGCCGCCGCTGGGCTGCACCGGGTAGAGCACCAGACCGCCACCGCGATGCACATACCAGCCGCTCTCGAGTTTCCAGTTGGACTGCGAGGCCCACTGCTCCATGGTCACTGGGCCGGTTTTGGCAGGGATGTTGGACTGCGGTAGGTTCAGCGTCACCAGGTTCGGTTTGCCAGGACCGATCGCCACCGTTACACTTTCCTGACTCCGGGAAGGCGCCGTCGCCGTGAAGCTGTACTGTCCTTCCTCCAATTCCAGGGGAGTATGGGCCTCGTGGGACCTGCCGTCCGGTCCTTTGTATGTCACCGTCGCGTTAGGCGGCGTCACCACGAGTTTGACCGTGACCTTGGTTACCTGAGGGATCAGATCGGATTGCGCAATCCTCACGGTGTCGCCGACCTTGAAGCTTCTGGTGATGGCCTTATATCCGGCGATCTCGATCGTGTGGCTGCCTGGTGAGATTTCGGGAACAGAGAGGTTGCCGTCGGCTCCGATAGCGCCCGCCGGCCTTTGATCCACCTTCACCTGTACTCCCGCGGGGGCGCCGCTAATCGCCAGCACGGCAGCAGTTGGATTCGCGCGCAACTGGAATTCCAGTTTGGCCTCTTCGCCCTTCTTGATGTCTACCGTTTTTGCAGGCTCTTCCTGGAAACCTTCTTTGTAAACGCCAATCGTGTGTTGCTTCACGCCCAGATTGATGCGAATCTGCCCCCCCTTGCTCTTCCTTCTCTGCTTATATGGTTTCCCGTCCAACATCACCTGCACATCATCCACACCCGGAGTGAGGATCAGCACCGAGCCGACGTTCCGGTCGGAATCCAGCCGAACGTCAATCGTCGGTGCAGGGCCGTTGGTCAAGCTCAGCCTGCGTGATGTGCTGCCCTCGGTCAAGACGACTTCGTGGGTTCCTGGATTCAGATTGGGAATATCGACACCGTTCTGGCCGGCATCTCCGTAGTCTTGATTGTCGACCGTCACTTTCACCGGCGCGTAGGTGGCCTGGATGTGCGCCTGATTCTGGAAGCTGGTCAACACGACCGCCTTCACTTCCTTGGCCGTGGGTGTTTGCGTCAGGACCGGCATGCGCCCTTCCGCCGCTTCGAATCCGATGTTTGTCTTGACACTCCCCGAGGAGATCTCGATCGTATGTTTGCCCAACCCGAGGGCTTCGTTCGCGAACTGCCCATCCTGCAAATCGGTCGCAGCCTCGTCATCGAACTTCACCTTGCCGGATTGCAAATCGCTGGTCACGCGCAAAACCTGGGCCACGGGAGCCGGCGGAATGAGAGGCGCAGCCGATTGCAACGTCAAATCCAGCGTAGCGGGCGACCCGCGCTTGACGACCAACGCCTGAGTCGCGGGCTGATAACCATCCTTCTGCGCGGTAATCTGGTAAACGTCGGCGCGCAGCTTGAGCTGGACTTCACTCGTTCCCTTCGCTTCGCCGTTCACGCGGATAGTCGCACCCTGCGGATGGGTTCGAATCACGACCAGCACCGGCCGGAACTGGCGCGCCACGAACCACGCAAATAGCAGAACGATAACGGCGGCCGCGGCGACCCAAATCAGCGTGCGATTGATGGGCGGCTTGGGACCCGCGGTCTTTTGCTCCGCGGCCGGCGTGGGCGGTGCGCCGGGCGGCTTTGTCAAAGGTGGTGCGGGCGGCGGCGTTATCGCCGGTGGCGCTGTCTCAGTCGCCGGCGACTGGAACATTACCGTCGCACCGAGATCTCCTCCGCCCGCGGCGTAAGAACCCTGGGGCGGTGCTCCTGGCGATAGAGGCGGCGGGCTCACGGGCGTGGAGGAAAGCTGCGCCTGGAATCCTGTCGGTACCTCCGGCACCGGCTCCGGCGCCGGCGGCTGCTCGCGTAATCGCTGCTCGAAATCTTCCCAGCCTTCGGGAGTCGTGGTCTCGATATCGGGAGCGATCGCCTGCGGCGCGGGGGGCTGGTGCCCGGTCGCGGCCGGAATCGCCACCGTCTCCTGCTGTGACGCAGCAGCGGCCTTGGACCTTTGGCTGCGGGTCTGGTAGTCCGGCAGCGACTTACTGAGCGTCGCGTGCAGCTGCACCAGCCGCGAATCCCTTGGATAAACACCGAGCGTCTGCTCGATCTGTTCCAGCGCGCCCTGCAAGTTTCCAGCGGCCTGCATGCGGCGTGCCTCAGCCACCGCCTGGCCGACCTCTTCCTCGCGCTTGTGATCCAGCGCCATGCCGCGCACGCCCCGCGCCAACGCGTGCGAGGGGTCGAGTTCGAGCGCCTGCTGGCAGAGAGCTTCGGCCGCGCGCCAGTCCGTGTCGATGACCGCGCGCGCCTGATCGAGCATCGTCTCCAGCAGGAACGTCCGGACCACCTGGTTGCTCTCGTCCAAGACGTAGGCGCGGTGCAGCACCTCGATGGCTTCGCTGTACTGGCGCTGCGCGCTCAACTCCTGCCCTTGCTGGAAAAGTTGCTGCGCTTCGGCGGCGCGCGCCTGGTTTTGCCGCGCCAACTCGCCTAGCGACCCCAATTCGGCGTCGTCGGGGTACTCCGCGGAGGCGTTTTTCAGCAGCTCGAGCGCGCGCTCGTACGCACCGGCTTCGATCTGGCGGTCGATCTGCTCCACCCAGCGCGCTTTCGCTTCCGAACGCGACTGCTGCTCCCGGCGTTTGATCACTCGCTCGATTTCAAAATCCAACCCCGGATACTGCTTGTGAATGGTCTGCAGCGTCTCCCACTGGCCCAGGGCTTCGTTGAACTGGCTGCGCTCTTCATAAGACCGGGCTTTGTTGACGATGGAGTTGACCAGGTCCCGTTTGTCGCGCACCAGGCGCAGCGCGCGCTCGAAATGCGGCTCACCCGGATGAGCTTCCAGAGCGCTCTTCAGAATGCCGACGCGCCGCTCCAGGTCCGGTTCCACTTCTACCGACCGGTCAATGGCCGCGACCTGCGACGACAGGTCCTGCCGCTGCCGCTCCTCCACGTCGAATTTGAGTGCCTGAAATAGCGCGTGGCCGGGGTATTTGCTCAAGTACTGCTGGCAAATGGAAAGCGCCGCCGGGAAATTGCCATCCACCAGGTGCTTGCGCGCTTCCTGATAGGAACTCTTGAGCACGTCGTGCTCGGAGCGCACCTGATTGTAGAAATTCTGATAAGAGATGCCGCGGTCGGGCGTCGAGGTATCGGGCACGCGGCGATCCAGATCCACCAACCGGTCGAGCTTGGTGAGCGCCGAGCTCATTTCGCCGTTCTGCCAGGCTTCCATCGCCTGCTTGTAGAGCTCTTCCTTTTCCTTGCGCGCTCTTACATACTGCTCTTCGCGGCGGTCGACTTCGGCCAGCAACTGGAGCGCCGTGGTGTCCTTGGGCCGCAATTGCAGCAGGCTCTTCAGGGCGTCGCGCGCATGGCTGAACGCATTATTTTCCAAGTGCTGGCGCGCCAGCTTGGTCCACTCCTCCACCTTGGCTTCGCTGCGGCGCGTCTCGATGGTCGCACGCAGCGTGACGGCCACCGAGTTGGTGGGATCGAGCTGCAAAATCTCCTGGATCTTCTGCAGCGCGAGCAGGTACTCTTCCTCCTGCATGCACGTGCGCGCGCTCTCCAATAGTTGCGCAATGCTCTTCTGCCGCACCGCCTGGTCGAGTTGGCGGCGCAGGAGCGTCATGCCGGTCTCGACGTGGCCCTCGGCCTCCAATTCGTTTAGAAGTTCGCTGGCAAACTGGAAGTTACCCTGCTCGTAGGCCTTAGTGGCTTTCTGGATGCGCGGTTGCAGGCGCGCGGCATCGAAGATCTCGATCGGCTCGTTGCGGTGCGCCTTGAGCAGGGTCTCGGCGAATTCCTTGGCGGTGGAGAAGCGGTTCCACGGCTGCTTGGCCATGGCTTTGTGGATGACGCGGCTCACCAGCTGGCTCACCGCCGGATTCAGCTCCGAAGCTGCCGGCGGAATATGGTGCATGATGGCCTGCGCGGTTTCCTGCTCGGTGGGAAAGTCAAAGGGCCGCCGCCGCGTCAGGGTCTCATAGAAGACCACGCCCAGCGAAAATACGTCCGAGAGCGGCGATGCCGGCTTCATTTCGATCTGCTCGGGCGCCATGTAGGGCAAGGTGCCGCCCGCGACCGTCATCGTGGCCGTAGTATCCGCCATGTGCGCCACGCCGAAATCAATGATCTTCACCGTGTCGTCCGGCATGACGAAAATGTTGCTGGGCTTGAGGTCGCGATGCACCAGGCCGCGCTCATGCGCCGCGTGCAAACCGCGGCACGTTTGCACAATAATCTCGACCGATCGCTCCACCGTCAGCCGCTGGCTGGATGTCTTGATCAGTTGATCCAGTGTCACGCCCGGCAGCAGTGGCATGACGAAATAAGGTTTGGTGGCTCCATCCTCGTTGAATTCGCCGATATCAAAAATCTCGACGATATTCGGATGGCTCATCGAGGCCAGGATGCCGCACTCTTTACGGAACAGATCGAGGGCTAGTTTGCTCGGACTATCGCGCAGGGTTTTGATCGCGACTTCGCGCTGCACGACGGTGTCATAGGCCTTATACACGAGACCCATTCCGCCCTTGCCGAGGACATCAATGGTCTCGTACCGTTCCTTGATTTTCTTTCGGGCAGCCATGCGAGGCCAGACTGTTCTTTATCATACAGCCGTTTTCGCACTGCGTTATTAGGGGATTAACCTAAGTTAATACTAAGGTGAAAAAAAATTTCGGGGCCGCGCCGTGTTTTGGCGGTTACCCAAAAAACATCGGAGTGGCGCGCCCTGCGCGAGGCTTGACATGTTATGTACATGCAAATATGCTGGCAGCATGTCGAAGATGATTCAGTTGCGAAATGTGCCGGATTCGCTGCACCGGCGGCTGAAGGCGCGAGCTGCCCTGGAGGGGCTCTCCCTGTCGGACTATTTGCTGCGAGAGGTGGAGCGTGCCGCCGAGCGGCCTACGATCGCCGAGCTGCGCGAGCGCCTCAGCCAACTGCCTCCCGTGGTTCCCGACGTTTCCCCAGCCGACGCGGTGCGCGAGGAGAGGGACCGCCGGTGATCGTGATCGACGCCTCGGTCGTCTTGGAAGTGCTGCTAGCCACTCCCGACGCCCTGCCGCTTCAGAACCGGTTGTTCGCAAAGAAACAATCCCTACACGCGCCGCACCTGCTGGATCTCGAGGTGGCGCAAGTCTTGCGCCGGTATTTCCTGGCGGGCCGCCTTACCGCCGATCGGGGGGCGACCGCTCTCGAATATTTGTTCGGCTTTCCTATAACTCGTTATCCGCATGACCTGTTCCTGCCGCGGGTGTGGGAGTTGCGCCACAATTTCACCGCGTACGATGCGGCCTATCTGGCGCTTGCGGAAGCGCTAGACGCGCCGCTGTTAACCCGAGACCGGGCCCTGGCATTCGCGGGCCATACGGCCAAAGTGGAACTCGTCTAAAGGCTGCGCTTCTGTTCACTCAACATCAGCCTAACGACTTCTGCACTACGTCATGCCCACCATGATCACGAAAACAAAGGCCAGCTTTCGCATCAATTCGGCTCCTCCCTGCCCGTCAAATAGTGATAAAAGGGACAGACGGACCATGAGGTCGTGACGTTAGCGTCTGGATTTGTTAAATGAGTGCCCCTCATCTCATCCTGGTGGGCGGATTTCTCGGCGCCGGAAAAACCACGCTGCTGCTGGCGGCAGGTTCGCGCCTGCGCGCGGCGGGTAAGCGTGTCGGCATCATTCTGAACGACCAGGGTGGTGAGCTGGTGGATACACGGCTGGCCGAGGCGGCGGGCTTCCCTGCGCGTGAGATTACCGGCGGTTGCTTCTGCTGCCGTTTCTCGGAATTCGTGCGTGCCGCCGGCAGCTTCGCACCGAGCGAAGCGCCCGAGTTTATCCTCGCAGAACCAGTGGGGAGTTGCACGGATCTTGCCGCCACAATTTTGCAGCCTCTCCGGCGTTACTATGGCGACCGGTACAAGCCTGCGCCTTTGACCGTGCTGGCCGATCCGGCCCGCGCAGGGCAGCTGATGGGCTCCAATGCGGATCCGCTGGTATCATACCTGTTCCACAAGCAAATTGCGGAGGCCGATCTGGTTCGCTTCAGCAAGGCGGACTTGCACACGAACTTCCCGCGGTTTCCGGGCGTTGATGCCCGGCCGCTCAGCGCGCAAATCGGCCTGGGCGTCGCTGATTGGCTCCACGACGTGCTCTCATGGGACGGCGTCGCGGGCGCGAAGCTGCTCGACATCGACTATTCGCACTACGCCGAGGCAGAAGCATCGCTAGGCTGGCTGAACCGGCGCGGCGAACTGCGACTCGACCAGCCGCTCACACCTGCAGCCGTCATCGGCCCCTTCGTTACACGGCTCGACCGGCTCCTGACCGATGGCCAGGTTCCCATCGCACACTTGAAGGTTTTCGCCCAGTCAGCGAACGGTCATCTAAAGGCCAGCGTCTGCCGCAATGGCGAGCGGCCAACCGTGGCTGGGACGCTCGATGCCCCGCCAGCAGCGCGATGTACCATCACGATCAATTTGCGCGCCAGCGGCGATCCCGCAATTCTGAGCGCCTTCGTTGATCAGGCCACACGTGAATTACCGGGCCGCTTCCGCATCGATCACGCCGAGGCTTTCCGCCCTTCACCGCCCGTTCCCGAGCACCGCTTTAAGGAAGCCATATGAAAATCACGCGACGCAGCCTGCTCGCCGGCTCCGCAGCCGCCGGGCTCGCGCGCGGCCAGAATGTTTCCAAAGCGCCATCGTCACCCGCGCCCGGCCGGCGCTTCACCAAGGATTCCCTGCGTGAGATTGCGTTTCCTTTGGGCGGTATCGGCACTGGCACCGTGTCGCTCGGCGGCTGTGGAAACTTTCGCGATTGGGAAATCTTCAACCGTCCGAATAAAGGCGGCATTCTGCCGTTCACTTTCGTGGCGATGCACCTGACTGGCGGGGGACTGTCGAAGCCGGTCGTCCGCGTGCTCGAGCGCCAGCCGCACCCGCCTTACACCGGTTCGAGCGGCGTACCGCGTGAGACCGGCCTCGGATTGCCGCGCTTTCGCGAAGCCGTGTTCACGGGATCGTATCCGTTTGCCAATCTCCAATTCATCGACGCCAAGCTGCCGGTCGAGGTATCACTCGACGCCTTCAATCCCATGATTCCGCTCGCAACTGCGGATTCGAGCTTGCCGGTTGCTATCCTGACCTACCGCGTCACGAATCGCTCGGCATCGGAGGTCAACGCAGCACTGGCATTCTCAATCCTCAACCCGATCGGCTACGACGGCGTCGCGCAACTCGGCGACCGCCACGCCTCGTTCTTCGGCGCCAACCACAACGAGTTCCGCACCGAGGGAGACGTGGCGGGCCTGTTTCTCTCCTCGGCGAAATATGCGGCCAGTTCGCCGCGCTACGGATCGATGGCGGTCGTCACGGAATCCGGCGACATATCTTACCGGCTCTCTTGGGAGCACGGCGAATGGTTCGATGAGTTTCAGAAATGGTGGGATGAGTTCCTGGCCCGCGGCCGTTTTCCCAATAACGCCGGCGGCCCATCGGAAGACAAGACCTCCGACTACGCTTCGCTCGCATCCCATATCGCGCTCAAACCCGGCGCATCCAAACCAGTGACCTTTATCCTCTCGTGGCATTTCCCCAACACCGAGATCTACTGGCACAGCCGGGGAGAAGACTTCGGCGAAGGACGTGAGTCAACGGATCCTGCGCCTCTTCGCAATGACTATGGCGCGCGCTGGCCTTCGGCCTGGGCGCCGGCCGTGCACACTCTGGGCGAGCTGACCTCCTTGCATGCGCGCTCCAAGAAGTACAGGGACACGCTCTACGCCTCCACGCTGCCGGCGGCTCTTATCGATGCGGTCTCCAGCCAGGCGTCCATCCTCCGCACCAACACGGTCATGGTGATGGAGAACCAACTGACCCTTGCCTTCGAAGGCTGCGATGATCACACCGGCTGCTGCCCCATGAACTGCACGCATGTCTACAACTATGAGCAGGCGCTCGCGCACCTTTATCCCGAGCTCGAGCGCAGCATGCGCGAGACAGATTTTCTGGTTAACTTGCGGCCTGATGGCAGCATGAGCTTCCGCACGCCCGTGCCCTTACACGCTCAGAGCAACGGTGCGATGACTCCCGCGGCCGATGGCCAGATGGGGTGCGTGATGAAGGTCTATCGCGAGTGGCTCCGCGGCGCCTCCGATGATTGGCTGCGCAAGCTGTGGCCCCAGGTGAAGCAAGCTATCGAGTACGCCTGGGTGAAATGGGATGCCAACCGCGATGGCGTCATGGAAGGCCAGCAGCACAACACCTACGACATCGAATTCTACGGCCCAAACAGCATGATGGGCACGCTCTACTTGGGCGCGCTTGCGGCCGGCGCCCGCATGGGGGAGCATCTCGGTGACCACGCCGCCGCTGAGACCTACCGCAAGCTGTACGAGCAGGGCCGCACACTTCTTGATAAGGAGCTGTGGAACGGAGAATACTACGTTCAGCGCGTGGATGAATCGCAATCCAACGCCGCGCGCTACCAGTACGGCGAAGGTTGCCTCTCCGACCAGTTGCTCGGCCAGTGGTTCGCGGAAGTGGTGGGCTTAGGCAAGCTGCTGCCGCAGGACCATTTGCGCAGCACGATCGCCGCCATCTACCGTTACAACTTCAACACCGACTTTTCGAATTTCGCCAACGCCCAACGCATCTATGCGCTGGACGATGAAAAAGGCCTGCTCCTGTGCAGTTGGCCCAAAGGCAAGCGGCCCGCGTTGCCCTTCGTCTATTCGGACGAGGTGTGGACCGGCATCGAGTACCAGGTGGCGGCGCACCTGATCTACGAAGGCATGGTGAAGGAAGGCCTGGCGATTGTGGAAGCCGCCCGCGCGCGTTATGATGGCCGCCGCCGCAACCCCTGGAATGACGTCGAGTGCGGCCACCACTACGCACGTGCCATGTCGAGTTGGAGCCTGCTCACCGCCATCTCAGGTTTCGGGTGCTCGGCGCCCGAGAAGGAAATTCGCTTCCGCCCGCGCGTTTCAGAAGCGCAGTTCCAATGCCTGTTTTCCTCCGGAACGGCGTGGGGCAGTTACGCACAGCAGGCCGCCAAGGACAAGCTGGATGCCGAGATCTCCGTCGAGGGCGGGAGACTCGAACTTGCCGTTCTTCGCCTGCCGTTCTCCGAAGCGGCAGCCAAAGTGACATCCAATTCACCCGCTAAAGCAGAAGTCGCCGCCGGGGAAGCGATTGTACGATTCATTACCCCCGTTGTCCTGCGGCCGGGTCAGAAACTTACGCTATCGCTCGGGGTTTGACACCCTTGGTCCGCTGCTTGCTATGTTGTCCAGGAGAAGAAAACGCTACAACGGAGGTGAGGGTGGAATTCCTGCCCGCCCGCGCCCTGAGGAGGAAGCCGCAGAGCGCGAGCGGCACGTCCCGCCAAGCTCCGCGCAGGTGCAGCATCTTCAGACTGCCAGCACCAACCGGCAGCTATACGAATCCGTAAATCACGGTAAACCACCGATTGCCACTACCGCGAGACCTGCAGAATTTACACATGGGGTGGTAAAAGCCAAGGCGGCAGCGAATTCCTATAGACCGCCCACAGCTCGCACGGCCGCGGCTCCGGCCCGCAATGGCGCGCCTGAGCGGTCCGCTTCTCCCGTTCATCCGAACGATCTGCCGGCTATGAACCGCCCAGGCCCATCCAACACGGGAAACTCGAAGCAGGACCAGAAATACCAGCAACAGCAGGAAAAGCTTTTTGCCAAGCAACAGCAAGAGCGGCAACAACTCCAGCAGCAAACACAGCAATTGCAGCAGAAACACACCAGCCAGCAACAAAGCATGCAAAGCCGGCAACCACAGCAGCCGAAGTCGAACCCTCGGAGATGATACGATTGCTCTGAGCTTCTCGTGACGCGCCGCTCTCTACTTGCGATGATTGGTGCTACCGGTCTGGCAGCGCAGAAGGATCAGCCCGTGCCAAAAGATGCCTTCATGACTCTGCCGCCGGATTTGCCCGTCCCCAAAGATGACGGCGCGGCGGCCCACCTCACGGGAATGCGCGTGCCTGGCATCACGCTGGTCTCTACTGCCAAGCGCCGCATCAACCTGGCGGATCTCGCGCGCGAGCGCACTGTCATCTACTGCTATCCGCGCACGGGCGCTCCGGGGAAACCGGTACCCAAAGGTTGGGATGAGGTTCCCGGCGCTCGCGGCTGCACGCCCGAGAGTTGCGGATTCCGCGATCACTATCACGCGTTACAATCGCTGCACGTACGGGTCTTTGGCATGAGTACGCAGACTACGGAGTACCAGAAGGAAGCGGTCGAACGTCTGCACCTGCCGTTTGAGATCCTGAGCGACGCCGATTTCGCCGTCACCAATGCGTTACGCTTGCCAACGTTTGAGTTCGACGGTGTCCGCTTGCTCAAGCGCCTGACGTTGGTCCTCGCGGATGGCAAAATCGAGAAGGTCTTCTATCCCGTCTTCCCGCCCGACAAGCACGCCGAAGAAGTAATCGCCTGGCTGTCTAAGAAATCGTAAGAATGCGCTTTTGCTTCCGCTCCCTTTGGTCACGGCTCAGTTTTGAGTCTCATCGCAAACTGATTCTGAGCCGCGACCAAAGGGAGCGGTGTTAACTAGCATCGTAGGGGCCGAGCACGCTCGGCCCAACTATCCTCAGGTTTTCAGGAACACACATCCCGTGGCTCGCGTATCTGTTACGGAGAACTCCACATGTCCGCCTTCACACAAGACCTCCGTCACGCCCTGCGCGTCATGGCCAAGAATCCAGGCTTCACGGCCATTGCGGTTTCCGCGCTGGCTCTCGGCATCGGAGCCAACACCGCCATCTTTTCGGTGGTCAACGGCTTGCTTCTTCGGCCCTTGTCGTTCAAGGATTCCGACCGCCTCGTCCGCGTGAGCCGCAGCTTTAAGGAAGGCGGGCTCGGTCCCGCCTCCATCCCCAAGTACTTTGCCTGGCGGCGGGCAATGCCGGTTTTCGAGGGAATGGCGGCCTACGATTTCGCCGGGCCGGGACTCAATCTCGGGGGCGTGGACAAAGCGGAGCAGGTTAAAGGCATCCACGTATCGGCGGAGTTCTTCACGGTCTTCGGTACCGCACCCATCCGCGGCCGCGTTTTCACGGCCGACGAGGATCGGCCGGCTGGTCCGAAGCTCGCGGTCATCGGTAATGGCCTATGGAAGCGCCGGTGGGGCGGCGACGCGGGCATCCTGGGCCGGCCCATCGTTCTCAACAACGAGCCGTACACTGTAATCGGTATTTTGCCCGAGAGCTTCCATTCCGATCCGCCCGCGGACATCTTCATTCCGCTGCAGCCTGATCCCAACAGCCAGAACCAGGGGCACTATCTGCGCGTTTCGGCCCGCCTCAAACCCGGGGTCTCACTCCAAGTGGCGCGCGCGCAGCTCAAGGTCGCGGGCGAACAATTCCGCCGCCAGTATCCGCGGTGGATGGATCAGAACGAGAGCGTAACAGCCACTCTCGAGCAAGAGGTGCTGGTCGGCGATACGCGGCCCGCGCTGTTAATCCTGATGGGCGCGGTGGGCCTGGTGCTGCTGATCGCCTGCGCCAACGTGGCCAACCTGCTGCTGGCACGCTCCACGGCACGCGCCAGGGAGATTGCCGTCCGCACCGCGCTGGGCGCAGGCCGTTGGAGGCTCATCCGGCAGTTGCTCACCGAGAGCATCCTGATGGCGCTGGCCGGCGGGGTTGCCGGGCTTGTCATCGGCATTTGGGGCGCACGCGCGCTACTCGCCATCAGCCCGGAAGATCTTCCCCGTATCGACGAGTTGATCGCCGGCGGTATTCTCGCGACGCTCGATTACCGCATGCTCGGATTCACGCTGGCTATTTCCGTTCTTACTGGCATCTTGTTCGGCATGGTACCCGCACTCCAGATCTCCCGGACCGATGTGAGCTCCACGCTGAAGGAATCCGGCTCACGCTCTGCTACCGGACGCCATCACTATGCTCGCGGCGCCCTGGTGGTCAGCGAGATGGCACTTTCGCTGGTGCTGCTGGTGGGCGCGGCGCTGCTGATTCGCACGTTCATTTCACTCCGAACCGTAAACCCCGGCTTCGATCCGCACCACATCCTCACTCTACAGACCTCGCTAAACGGCGGCCAATACGCCACCACCGCCCCCGTCGAGATGCTCACACGGCGCGTTCTCGAGCATCTCGAGAGTCTGCCGGGAGTCGAAGCCGCCACCTCCAGCATGGGGGCGCCCGTCGAAGGTGGAGCTGACTTGCCCTTCACCATTGAAGGGCGCCAGCCGCCCAAGGACAGCCCCTATCACGGCGACGAGCAGTATCGCTACGCCGCTCCTCACTATTTCAACGTTCTGAAGGTGCCTCTGTTACGCGGGCGTGTGTTCACCCTGCAAGACACCGGAAATGCGCCGCGCGCCCTGATCATCAATAACGCGATGGCGAAAAAATACTGGCCCAAGGAGGATCCGATCGGACAGCGCGTCACGATCGGCAAGGGACTGGGCCCCGAGTTTGACGATCCCACACGCCAGATTGTCGGCGTGGTCGGCGACGTCCGCGAGAACGGATTGGATAACAATCCGCCACCGGTGATGTACGTGCCCTTCGGACAGATTCCCGACGGCGTAACGGGCCTGCTGAACAACGTGCTCCCCGTGACCTGGCTGATTCGAACCGGACCGCAGCCGCTTACCCTGGCAAACGCCGTGCGGCAGGAATTCCTCAACACCGATAGCAATCTGCCTGTAGCCAAGGTGCGCACCATGGAGCAGGTCATCTCCGGAGCCATTGCGCGCCAGAACTTCCAGATGATTCTGCTGGTGGTTTTCGCGTCGATCGCGCTGCTGCTTGCCGCGCTTGGCATCTACGGCGTGATGTCGTACGTGGTCGAACAGCGAACTCACGAAATCGGTATCCGTCTGTCTCTAGGAGCAGGAAGGAGTGAGATGCTGCGCCTGATCGTGGGCCAAGGCATGCGTTTGGCCGCGATCGGACTGGCCTGCGGCCTTGCCGCCGCATTCGGGCTGACCCGCCTGCTCGAAAAGTTGCTGTTCGGTGTGAAATCGACCGACCCGATCACCTATGTGATCGTCGCCCTGGTGCTCACCTCCGTGGCTCTGCTGGCAACGTTCGTTCCTGCACATAGGGCCACCAAAATCGACCCCGTAATCGCCTTAAGATACGAATAGCACGACTTACCGCATCGTGCCGGTAGGTATTGCATCTAAAGCTAGGTCAGGAGAAACACATATGAGCAACGAAGCAACTGCCGCAGCCGCAGCCGTGACCACATGGGAGATTGATCCCGCGCATTCGCACGCCCAATTCAAAGTACGCCACTTGATGATCTCGAACGTGAAGGGCGAATTCACCAAGTTGAGCGGAGTTGTGAAAGTCGACAGCGCCGATATCACACAATCGAGCGTCGAGATTACCGCCGATGCCACCAGCATCAACACCAGGGACCCGCAGAGGGACGGACATCTGAAGAGCGCCGATTTCTTCGATGTGGAGCACCACCCGACGATAACGTTCAAATCCACGAAGATCACCCGCACCGATGACGGCCTCGAACTGACGGGAGACTTGACCATTCGGGGCGTGACCAAACCGGTGACGTTCGAGGTGGATGGTCCGACGCCCGAAACCAAAGACCCGTGGGGCAATATCCGGAGGGGTGTGGAAGCGACGACAACCGTCGATCGCAAGGACTTCGGCCTTGCCTGGAACGCCACGCTGGAAACCGGCGGCGTGATGGTCGGCGACAAGGTGACCATCACGGTGGATGCGGAACTGGTGAAGAAGTAGGGCCGTTCGAAAGCGGGAAGCCACTTCCCAGAAATGGGCAGGCGCGGCTTGGAAATCGATCTAAGTTATTGAAAAAGCAGGCTGTGCATTGGCCAGCCTCTTGCACCTGCTGACCGGTTACCACTATGCGACCGCTCCTCCAGGATCTCCGCTTTGCACTGCGCACCCTACGTAAGAGCCCCATTTTCAGTGCGATAGCAATCCTCTCGCTGGCGCTGGGGATCGGCGCCAACACCGCCATCTTCACGCTGATGGACCAGTTGCTGCTGCGCTACCTGCCGGTGAAGAACCCCGAGCAACTAGTGATGCTGGACCAGCCTACTATCACGTCGGGATCGGTCCTCATCGATCACTCGTTTTCCTACCCGATGTACAAGGATTTCCGGGACCAGGGCCGGGTGTTCAGCGGCTTACTGGCGCGGTTTCCACTCCCGATGAGCGTCGGCTACCGCGGGCAGACCGAGCGTGCCGATGGAGAAATTGTCTCCGGCAACTATTTCGACGTGCTGGGCGTTTCCGCTTTCATTGGGCGAACGTTGACCCCGGACGACGACCAGACTCCGGGCGCGCATCCCGTGGCTTTCCTGACCTATGGCTACTGGATGCGCCAGTTCGGCGGCGACCGCTCAATTCTGAACCGAACGCTACTCATCAACGGCCATCCATTGACCGTTGTGGGTATCGGACCGGCCGGTTTCTCGGGCGTCGACGTTGGCCGCCCAACCGATGTCATGGTGCCCATCATGATGGAACCTGAAATGGCCGCGGCGCTGGGTAACCCTCTAGATAACCGGCGAACATGGTGGCTGAATGTGTTCGCGCGGATCAAGCCGGGTGTTTCGCTGAAGCAAGCGGAGACAGGCATCAATGTGCTGTTCCATCAAATCAACGCCGAGGAGTTCAAGGGAATTCCGGGTGCACACCGGGAGTTCCGCGACCGGTTCGTGAACAAGCATCTGGATTTACTGGCGGCCGGGCGGGGATTGTCGGATCTCCGGGAGCAGGCCTCGGAGCCTTTGACGGTTTTGATGGCGATGGTGGGGCTGGTTTTGCTGATTGCCTGCGCCAACATCGCTAACCTGTTGATTGCACGCGCCGCAGGAAGGCAGAAGGAAATCGCGGTTCGGCTGGCGCTGGGCGCGGGTCGCACACAGATTGTGCAGCAGTTGCTTGTGGAAAGCTTGCTGCTCGCGGCCTTGGGCGGCAGCGCGGGTCTGCTGGTCGCGTCCTGGGGAATCGAATTATTGCTGCGGTTTCTACCATCTGGAGGAGTGACCCGTCTGACGACAACGCCGGACCTCCGGGTGTTGACATTCAACTTCGGGATAGCAATAGCGGCAGGCCTGTTGTTCGGACTGGCGCCGGCGCTGCGGGCGGCGCGACCCAACCTGGCGGTCACGTTGAGGGACCAAACCGGAAGCGTAGCGGGCGGCGTTGCGCAGGTCCGTTTGCGGAAATTGCTGGTGGTGGCGCAGATTGCAGTTTCGCTGCTGTTGCTGGTGGGGGCGGGGTTATTCGCCCGCAGCCTTTACAACCTGAGGAGTGTCGATCTTGGTTTCCGCACCGAGAACCTCATGACGTTTTCATTGGATCCCTCGCTCAATGGGTACGATGAGAGCCGCATCCAGGCACTTTATGCGCGTTTGCAGGATGACATTGAGGCGCTGCCGGGAGTTCGGAGCGTGTCGATGGCTGACGACGCGGCCCTTAGCGAAGACGTCGACCAACGCACAGTAACGGTGGAAGGGCACTACCCTCCCAAAGAGGACGAGGACATGAACCCGTGGGTCAAGTGTGTGGGCCCGAGATACTTCGCCACACTCGGCGTTCCGCTGGCGGCGGGGCGCGACTTCACCAAGCGGGATGTGCAAGGCGCGCCGTTGGTGGGAATGATCAACGAAACGGCGGCTCAGTATTTCTTCCCGCATCAAAACGCGATTGGCAAGCACTTTGGGTTCGGGGGACGGAGAGGGATCGCCGATATCGAGATTGTGGGCGTGGTGAAAGACGACAAAGGCGCGGGCCTCAAGAGAACGGTGCCACGGTTTGTCTACGTGCCATACATGCAACAGGACGTCGCGAAGATGACGGTGTATGTGCGAACGGCAAAAGCTCCGGAGCAGTTGGCGATATCGCGTCGGCAGATCGTCAAGCGGGAGGGCGCCAACCTGCCAATGTTCGCGATGAAGACCATGGAAACGCAGTTGGACGAACATCTGTTCACGGAGCGGTTGATTGCGATGCTTTCGGCGGCATTTGGATTTCTCGCGACCACGCTCGCGGCGATCGGGCTTTACGGCGTGATGGCGTACGTGGTGGCCCGGCGAACAAGGGAGATCGGTATCCGGATGGCGCTGGGTGCGGACCGGACGAAGGTTCTGCGGATGGTGATGCGCGAAGTGGGATGGATGGCGGCGATCGGCATTGCGATCGGGCTGCCCTGCGCCATTGCGCTGGGCCGGTTGGTGCAATCGCAACTGTTCGGGCTCGCGGCTTATGATCCACTCATGCTCACGCTGGCGACGGTCACGCTCGCGGCCGCGGCTCTCACCGCCGGTTACATTCCGGCGTTACGAGCCACAAGGGTGGACCCGGTAGTGGCATTGAGATATGAGTAATTCACGATGGAGGCACAGTTGATTTCCGGAATCTTCTCCAGCATCCGATATGCTCTTCGCGCTTTTCGGCGTAACCCTGTATTCACGGCGGTTACCGTCGGCTCGCTCGCGCTCGGCATCGGAGCGAACACGGCGGTGTTCACACTGCTCGACCAACTGGTGCTGCGCCTGTTGCCGGTGAAGGAGCCGGAGCGGCTGGTCATGATCTGGTCGACATTCCCACACTTCGGCAACAACATCGGCCAACGCGCAGCCTCTTATCCCATGTACCAGGATTTCCAGAGAAGGGCGCAGGCGTTTGACTTCGTGTTTGCCCGATACGACCAGCAGGTCGACATGAGTTTCCGGGGGAGCACGGAGCGCGCCGACGGGGAACTGGTGTCAGGCAATTACTTTCAGGCGCTCCACGTGGAACCAGCACTCGGACGCGTGTTTTCGCCGGAAGCGGACGACCGCATCTACAAAGGGCATCCTTCGGTCGTTCTGAGCTACCGGTACTGGGTGAGCCGATTCGCAGGCGATCGAAAAATTGTCGGCAAGAAGATCCTGGTGAACAGCTATCCGATGGAGATCGTCGGCATCGCGGCTCCGGGCTTCGCGGGGCTCGATCCGGCGGCATCGCCGCAGCTCTGGGTGCCGATCCAAATGAAACCGCTGATGACGCCCGGCCAGGACGATATGGGAAACCGCCGCGCGCATTGGGTGCACGTGTTTGCCCGCATGAAGCCAGGGTACAGCGTGCAGTCGGCACGCGCTTCGTTGCAGCCGTTGTTTCACCAGCTGCTGACGCAGGAACTCCAGGAGCCGGCAATGAGCCAGATTTCGGCATATGACCGCAACCGGTTTCTCAGGCGCTCGGCTGCGGTCGAAACGGCGGCCACGGGATATTCGGGCATGCGCGAGCAATATTCGACGGCGCTGATTGTGCTGATGGCGATGGCGGGGTTGATCCTGCTGGTTGCGTGCTCGAACGTCGCCAGTCTGCTAATCGCCCGGGCGGTGGCGCGGCAGAAAGAGATCGCCGTGCGTCTGGCGATTGGCGCGAATCGGAAGACGTTGATGGGCCACCTGCTGGTGGAAAGCGTTCTGCTGTCGCTGGCCGGAGCGGCAGCGGGGGTGGTTCTCGCCGAATGGGCCACGGGCGGTTTGCTCAGCATGCTGCCCGGAGGCGGGGAGACTCTGCTGTTACGAGCGGAGCCCGATCTGCGCATCCTCGTGTTCAGCATGGCTGTAGCGATCACGACGGGGCTGCTGTTTGGCCTCGCGCCCGCGATGCAGGCAACCAAGCTGGATCTGTTCACGGCGTTGAAAGAGGCCGCGGGCGCGGTGGCGGGAAGCGGCGGGTCAGCCAGGTTGCGGAAGGCGCTCGTGACGGCGCAAGTGGCGCTTTCGTTTCTTCTGTTGGTGGGAGCGGGCCTGTTTTCCAGGACGCTTATCAATCTGAAGAACACGCACACCGGGTTCGAGGGCGTTGGAAAGCTGATCACATTTCAGGTGGACCCGGCCAAACTGGGTTACCCGGCGCCGCGCATCCGGAGCTTCTACGAAGAGATGTTGCGGGATATTCGAACGACGCCGGGCGTGACGTCCGTGGCCTATTCCGTGGTTCCGGTGTTCCAGGGCTATCACTGGGGCGGCGCCTTCTCGGTGGAGGGCCACCAGGCCAAAGACGGTGAGGACATGGACGCGGGCAACAACATCGTTTCCCCGGGTTACTGGCGGACGATGGGTGTACCGATGCTGGCGGGCCGCGATTTCGACAGCCGCGACCGGTTCGACGGCAGCAACGCGGAGCAGATGCCTTCGGTCGCTATCGTCAACCGGAGTTTTGCGGAGCATTTTTTCGGGAAGCAGAGCCCCATTGGCCGGCACATCGGCCAAGGCGACAGCAGCCAGGCGAAACCGCGCGTTCAAATCGTCGGGGAGGTGGAGAACTCGCTCTACGACGGCCCGAGGCAGGGAGTACCGCGCGAAGTGTTTTGGGCCCATTTTGAGGCGCCCGTGCCGCTGCGAGCTTACTTCTACGTGCGCACCGTGGCGGAGCCGGCGGCGGTTTTTCCCACGTTACGGCGCATCGTCGCCAAGCTGGATCCCTCGATGCCGGTGGATGACATGAAAACGCTCGCTACCCAATTGGACGAGACGCTAAGCACGGAGCGGCTGATCGCGGCGTTGTCGGTGGTGTTTGGCGGGCTAGCGACGGTGTTGGCCGCGCTGGGGCTTTATGGAGTGATGGCATTCGTGGTCACACGGCGGACCAGAGAGATTGGGCTGCGGATGGCGCTGGGCGCGCCGCGTTCGCAGGTATTGTGGCTGGTGCTGCGTGAGGTGCTGGTGCTGGTGGGAGCCGGGCTGGCCGCCGGAATTCCCATTGCGTACCTGTTGAGCCGCTACGTGTCCGCTCAATTGTTTGGTGTGGCGCCGACCGATGTGTGGACCTGCGCGGCGGCGATCGCGATCCTTTGCATGGTAGCGGCAATTTCAGCCTTCTTGCCGGCCCGCCGGGCAAGCGCGATCGATCCGATCACAGCGCTGCGGTACGAATGAAGAAAATGCCGCAGGTACCCGCAAAAGACGCGTGTCTCAGCGCTACTCCGCGGCGCCGGCTTTTTTCAGCAACTGCGTAAGCGCGGTGTGGCCGTTCTTGATCGCCCAGGAGAGCGCGGTGCGGTTGTCGTTGTCCTTGGAATTAATGTCCACGCGGGCGCGCAACAGGAGCTGCACATTGGCGGGGCGTTCGGCGCTGGTGAGCACGGCATTGGTTAGAACGGAATGACCGGCGGCATCCCGGGCGTTGACGTCTGCCCCGGCGGAGATCAACAGCTCGGCGGCGTCCGGATCGGGGAGTGCAACGGCGAACATCAGGGGCGTTTGTTCGAAACGATTGCGGGCGTTGGGATCGGCGCCCTTGGCCAGGAGATCGCGCATCATCACCAGATCTCCGTACTGTGCGGCGTGCATCAAGGGAGTGCGGCCTTCGCTGTCGCGCGCATTCACGTCGGGAGATTGTTCGAGTAGCAACTCGAGCGCGGCGGGGTGGCGAGTCCAGACGGCGGCTTCGACCGGCGTCCAGCCCAGGTTGTCGGCGGCGTTTACATCGGCGCCCGCGGAGAGCAATTCCTCGATGGCGTCGTTGCGTCCCATATAGGCAGCCCACAATAGCGCCGTTTTGCCGTCTTTATCGCGGCCGTTGGCGATGGCCCCTTTGCTCAGCGCCAACTCAATAGCCGCGGCACTGCCGACCTTGGCCGCACTCATAAGGGCCGATTGCTCGGGTGTGAACATGGCTGGCTCGAAGGGCGCCGGCGGCTTGTGAGTGTCCGTGCCAGGCTTGGACGGACGGCTGGCGGAAGGCGTGAGCACGCTGGGCATGGGGGCAGATGCCGCGTTCTGCCTCGGTGGCGCATCGCGCTTCAGTGCGGTACACAACACGTATCCGCGCTCGGGTGCTCCCAGACTGCACCACTCGCCTTCGCCCGTTACGACAGAGTAGTCGATCGTCAGGGCGTCCCCCTGCGACAGGTGTTTCAGGACGGAGCTGGAACTGGAGGTCTCGGCATAGACCGGTGTGGAGTCGGCATTCACGGTTGCGCCGGCGTGGACGGGGACTTCGGCGGCACAGGCCAGCGTGGCGATGACAAAAGGAAGGCAGACTAAACGTTTCCGCATGCAATCTGGATCGTAGCCTGGATTGCCCGGAAAGGGCAGTTGCCGGAGGTTAATGCCCCACGGTTAACCGGGAGATAAGGTTAAACCGCCGAGAATTCAGGGCTTACGCCAGCACTTCATTGCTGATGCAAGAGAGATTCCCACCCGTCTCCGGTCGCTGGTACGCAGCCGATGGCACTCCTGAGAGCGAGATGGAGATGCTGTCGGCATACCCGGAACTCGAGGGTTTGGAACCGTATTACATCCAGTGGGAATTCATTTGGCCTATGTAAGTTAACCGGCGCCCTAATGGAAATTACCGAGGCCGCCGATACTCAGCATATGAGCTTGTTCCAATGGAGCGAAGCACACAGCGTTGGCCATCCCGATATCGATAGCCAGCACAAGCGATTGTTCCAACTGGCCGAACAACTGCACGCCGCGATGACGGCCGGAAAAGGTAAACAATGTCTGAGCACTACGCTCGGCAACCTGATCGCATACACCAAGCGCCACTTCGCGGATGAGGAAATGCTGATGCAGTCACATCGCTATCCTTTCTACCAGCAACACAGGGCAGAGCATCAAGAATTGACTGAGAAGGTGGTGAAGTTCCAGAAATCGTTCGAGGCGGACCGTGCGGCCGTGTCAGTTGAACTCATGCAGTTTCTAAGTAGCTGGCTCACGCACCACATTGGCTCTTCGGACAAAAAAGTCGGCGAACACTTGAGGCAGCGAGCGCACTGAGTCTGGCTGGCCGCTGGTGCTGCCTAGATCCAGCCGATCACCAAAGATATGAGTTTGTTCGAGTGGAACGACAGTAACAGCGTTGGCTACGCTGAGATCGACAACCAACATAAGAGATGGTTTCAGCTCGCCCACGAACTGCATTCAGCCGTGGTGACACGGAAAGGGAAAGAAGCCCTGGGGCAAACGCTCGGCAACCTCGTGGCCTACACAAAAGGACACTTTGCCAACGAAGAGCGGCTGATGCTGACGCACGGGTACCCGGATTATTCGGTGCACAGGGATCAACATGAGGCGCTGGCCAATAAGTTGGCCCAGCTCCAGCAGGATTTCGGGACCGGGCGGGCAACCGTAGCCATGGATTTCCTGCAGTTCTTGAAAGTCTGGCTTCTGCATCACATCAATGTTGTGGACAGCAGGGTCGGCGCCTTCTTAGATCAGAAGAATCGCTGAACTGGCGGCTGCGCGGCCCTCAAAAGTGCACGCGCAACTCCGCGAAGTTCTTGATTACCAGGAGGCGGCCGTTGGCCTGCTGGATCTCCTCCCGCTCCAGACCCCAAGTCCGCGGATGCGGAACGAAAACCGCGTTCAATCCCGCGGCGAGCGCCGGGTTGATGTCGGATTTCGGGCTGTTCCCAACCATCCACGTCCGCGACATATCAAGCCCGCGTTCTCGTGCCAATCTGGCATAAGCTTCCGCGTCTTTCTCACGAACGATCGCTGTGTGGCTGAAATGGGGGCCGAGCCCAGACCGGTCAATCTTGAGCTTTTGCTCCTCCGGATGGCCCTTAGTGAATAGAGTCAGCTCGTGGCGTTGCGCCAGATAGGCGAGGGTTTCTTCGACACCTTCGATCAACTCCATAGGATGTTCGAGAATGCGCTCGGCGAATGACCGGACCACGCGGAGGTCGTCTCCGCGGATTTCACGTTCGGCCAGATGCTCGAAACACTGGGCCAGGTTGCGCGCGAAGTTGTCGGCTCCGTAGCCGTGGATCTTGATGTTGGCGAGCTCGATCTCGTCTAGCACCGTGCGAACCTCGGCCGCACTCATGGATGAGTGATCGAGATAGTCCACGAACTCGTCAAAGGCTTCCTCGAAGTAGACATTGTTTTCCCAAAGCGTGTCGTCGGCGTCGATCAGCAGGTGCTGGCGGGCGTTTGAGTTCATCATCGTTTAGCTTGCGGGGCCAGCAGAAATGGAATCTCGGCTACCAGGTCCACTTCTACTGGGACGCCGTTTCGTTCCGCGGGCGCAAATTCCCATTTCAGCAGAGCTTCTTCCGCGCTGCGGTCCAGCCGCGGGTCCACACCTTTTAGTATCCGCAATAGATCGACCCGGCCGTTGGTGCGGATGACGCCGGTGATCTGCACCTTGCCTTCAATGCGCTCTGAAATCGCCGCGGGAAGGTATTTCGGATCCACCTTGTGAAGTGGTACCGGAGGCCGCAGGCCACGGCTGCCGCGCGGAACCCGCTCGCGGTCGGCAAACCACATGATCCAGCTCCCAACGTAGCTGCTGATGTTGGGCATCTGGACGGCGAGTGTGTAGACGTCTCTGCCGTTGAACTCGGGATCGGGAGGAGGTGCCAGGCGAATCTCGGCGGGAGGCTGATCGGCGCGCGGCGTACTGACGGCCGATTTCATGGCCGCTTCGAGCATTGCACGGGAAGTGGGTGCGGCGCGAGCCAGAAGCAAAGGATCGTTCACTTTCTGCGGCGGTTCGCCGCGCACTAAAAGTCCCGGCACCGACAGCATCGAATGGAAAGCGGAATCGGTGGCGCCCGTGCCCACATCAGCACTCGGTCCCGCGGAAAACCTGGCGTCACGCGACGAATCGGGCAAAGGGCCGTTCAACTTCGGGGCGGGAGTCAAGCCGACGATAGCCACGTTAACGCTCGCGGACGGCATAGCGGCAAGATCCAATGAGGGCGCTTCCACGATGGGCTGAGAGGAAGTGCCCGAGCCAGCCGCGCCGCGGTCCGCCTGTGGCAGAACGAACTTGCGCGGCTCCGGCTTGTTCGCGAGCGCGGCGGCAACGGCACCTTGCATGGCCGGATCGTTGGCGTTGACGTTAGCATAAGCTAACTGCGTTACGACTTTCGGAGCATCTGGCAGTGCTGCCGGTGACGCTGCCGGATGCCCGGGCGTGGGCGGCGGAACGAACTGTCGCGGTTGTGGTTTGTTGGCCAGCGGCGCAGCCATGTTCTCGGCGAGCAGCGGCACGCGGGCGGAACGAAGCGACGTGGCAATGCTCGGAGCTTCAGGAAGAGCCAGCGGCGTGGTGTGCTTTTCCGGGCGGGGCACGGGGGGAACGAAGTCGCGCGCCTTAGGACGGAATTGGAGCGCAGCCGACAGATCGGCTAGGAGCAAGGCGTTCACCTTCAGCACAACTCGCGCTTCGACCGGCGGCGGAGCGGGCAAGACTGGAGGAGGCGGTGGGCGTTTCTGCATGGGCGGCGGAGGGACAAAGAGCTTCGGCGGTGGTCCGGTCGGCGGAGGTGGAAGCAGTGGCCGCTGGAACGCCAAAATGTTAGGCGAAACAATCTCCGGCTGCGGCTTGATCTGCGGCGCGGGACGCCAGATCATCTGCGCGCCGCGGTCGGCTAGCTTGGGGTTCGAGACGATGGTCTGGTCGGGCGATATGAGTTCCGTGCTGGGCGGCCGCGCGCGGTGGTCTTCCCGCGGCGAGACTTCCGGCAGCTTGCGGCTGAAGCTGTACCACACCAGTTCATGCTCGTGCGGGCGGATCACTTCATCGTAGAGCGACCGCGGCTTGCGCGGAATGGCGGCACGCGGGCCGAAATGGACGAAGGTCAGGAGAACGGCGTGTGCAAGAACCGAGGCGACGATCGGCAGGGGCCTGGGACCGGAGCGGGTCAGCGGCGCGGCTCTGGCGGCGCTGAACATCACCCTGACATTCCGGATGGGGTCGTGCCGTGCCCGTTGAGTGGCGCCAGTTTCCGCATGCGCGAGGCTTCACGCAGCTTGGGTGCCAGGCGCGCCAGGTAGTCGGCCAACTGTTTGAGCCGCTGCGGCTCGGAGCGGTTGCGCAGCAGCAGGCTCAGAAAATCCATGTCCTGCACGGCTTGCGCGAGTTGAAAACTAAGCTGCGGATCGGATAACACCGGCTCGCTCTCGCGCAATTCGCCTGTTTCCAGAAGGCCCCGATACTGCACCAGCGCTTTTTCCTGCAGGTCCGTTGGCCCGGGACCCGGTTCATCATCATCGAAGAATTCCACTTCCCCCCGCAGATACGACTTGTCTTCATTCAGACCCAGAATCTCGAACCGGCGCACGCCGCGCGTGAGGATATCCATGCGCCCGTCGGCATAATTCTTGAGTACCTTCTCTACCACCACCGTACAGCCGGCGTTGACGATGCCATCTTCTCTCGCCAGTACGATGCCGAATTCGGAGGTGCTTTGGATGGCTTCGCCGATCAATTCCTTGTACCGATCCTCAAAGATATGCAGCGGAAGCGTTGTGCGCGGAAAGACCACGACGCGCAATGGGAACAAGGGCAACAGCTGCATGGTACTATTATTGCGTTTCGGCACGGAATTTGCGTGTCAGGGCATGCGCGCCCGCGACGTGCCGCGCGACAAAATGCAAATCCAAGGCAAAGTGGCACTGATTACGGGAGCTTCGGAGGGCATCGGCGCGGCATGCGTGCGGGTGTTCGAGGCACGCGGCGCGCGACTTTCGATCGTGGCGCGGAACGCGGAGAGACTCGCCGCGGTGGGCGGGCCGGGTACACTGCGGACCGCCGGAGACATCACCAGCGAAGAGACGCGCGAGAGCCTGGTGGCGCGGACCATCGAGCAGTTTGGCCGGATCGACATCCTGGTGAACAACGCCGGTATGGGACTGTACGCGCCGGCCTGGAAAGCTCCCATGGCCGATGCGCGCCGCATGTTTGAGTTAAACCTTTTCGCGCCGCTGGCTCTCACGCAACTCGTCACGCCTCATATGCGCGAGCGGAAGGGTGGCACGATCGTCAACATCAGTTCCATCGCGGGCAAAGTGACATTGCCTTGGTTCACCTTGTATTCGGTTTCGAAGTTCGCGCTGGGGTCGCTGACCGATGGCCTGCGAACCGAACTGAAGCCGGATGGCATTCACGTCATGGCAGTCTGTCCCGGATACGTCAAGACTGAGTTTCAAGCGCATGCGTTGGGTACGCACCCGCCCGAGCCCATCGCGAAGGGCCGGCGGTTCGCCATCACCGCCGAGGAATGTGCGGAAGCCGTGGCACGCGGTGTGGAGCGGGAGGCGCGCACGGTTGTGGTTCCGCGCATCGGCTGGCTGCTGGTGGCTCTCAGCCGGCTGTTCCCGGCGACGGTGGAGTCCAGGCTCGCCGCCATCAACCAGAGCGGTGCGTCCGCATGATCCTCAAGCTGAAGCGCACGCCCGGCATTTACCTGGTGGGCTTTATGGGCTCGGGGAAATCCACCATCGGCCGGCTGCTGGCGGACCGGCTGGGATGGCAGTTCGCCGACCTCGATGAGGAGATTGAAGCGCAGCAGGAAACCACCATCGCGGAGCTATTCGACAAAATGGGCGAGTCCGAATTCCGGCGCATCGAGTCCGCGGCGCTGCTCAAACACGTGCGGACGATCGAGCGCGGAAAGCCCACGGTGATTGCGCTGGGCGGTGGAACGTTCGTGCAAACCGGCAATTTCGACTTATTGGAGAATCACGGCGTCACCATCTGGCTCGATTGCCCTCTGGAAACGGTGCGGCGGCGCGTGGAGCAGGCTTCCCACCGGCCACTGGCGCGCGACCGGCAACGCTTTGAAGAGCTTTTTCGCGGACGCCAGGCGGCGTATTCCAAGGCCGATTACCGCATTCGCATCGATTGTGACGATCCCTCGGTCGCCATCGAAGAGATTCTGAAACTCCCGCTGTTCGAATGAAGATCGAACGCAAACTGCGGCAGCAGGCGCTGGCAATCTTCCGCGCTGCGTTAGCGGCCGCTGATCCCATCGCGGCTGTTCTGCGTCACGTGCGCATGCGCGACGCCACCCTCATCGCCGGCAGAACGCGTTATCCGCTGCGCGGCATCCGCAAGATTCATGTGGTGGGCGCAGGCAAAGCGGGAGCGGCCATGGCACAAGCAATCGAGAGGCTCGGCCTGCCTGCGGAAAAGCGCGGTGAGTCGCTCGTGAACGTCAAATACGGCCATCTGGCGAAACTGCGCTGGATCCAACTGAATGAGAGCGGCCACCCGGTGCCCGACGAGCCCGGCGTGCGCGGCGCGCGGCGCATCGCGGAGATCGCCACTGGCGCGGGCGCGGAAGATCTCGTCATTTGCCTGATCTCGGGTGGTGCATCCGCGTTGCTGCCCTTCCCTGCTCCGCCCGTCACGCTGGAAGAAAAGCAGACGGTAACGAAATTGCTACTGGCTTGCGGCGCTACCATTCACGAGATCAATGCTGTGCGCAAGCACATTTCCGGCATCAAAGGCGGGCAACTGGCGCGAATGGCTTACCCGGCGCGCGTCCTCGCGCTGATTCTGTCGGATGTGATCGGCGACAATCTCGACGTGATCGGATCGGGTACTACGGCGCCCGATGCCTCCACGTTCTCGATCGCCAGGGCTGTGCTCGAGAAATACGAAATTCTAGGCCGTGCGCCGGCTAATATTCGAGATCGGCTCGAGAGCGGTGCGCACGGCGCCATCCGCGAAACTCCCAAACGCGGAGACCCGGCGTTTGCGCGGGTCCAGAACCTGATCGTAGGCAGCAATCGGCTGGCGGTCGAAGCCGCCGCGTTACGGGCACGCGAGCTGGGCTTCCATACCTTGATTCTCTCGACACAGATTGAGGGCGAGACGCGCGAGATTGCCCGCATGCACGCCGCCATCGCCAAGGAAATCGTCCAGTATGGCCGCCCCGTGCCACGCCCGGCGTGCGTGATCAGCGGCGGCGAGACAACCGTGACGCTGCGTGGAAACGGTTCAGGCGGGCGCAACCAGGAATTTGTACTGGCCGCGGCCCTGGACATCGCCGGACTCGAACAGGCAGTCGTGCTGAGCGGGGGCACTGACGGAACAGACGGCCCGACCGACGCCGCTGGAGCGATCGCGGATGGCTACACTCTAGCGCGCGGCCCCGAAGCACAGAGGCATCTCGACGCGAACGATTCGTATCACTATTTCGAGGAACTCGGAGATCTCGTCATCACCGGGCCGACCAACACGAACGTCATGGATGTGCGTGTGATGCTGGTGGGCAACCCGGGCTGACCTCTTCGGCCCCTAGACGGGTACGTACTGCTTCAGATACCGGTACGCCATGCGGAAGCCGGTTTTGCAACCTTCCGTGAAATCACCTTTGCCGCCGGGTGGGTCGTAAAGCGGGTCTTCATGCTCAACGCTCATCGCGCCGGTGTACCCCACGTCCTGCAACACCGTGAAGAAAGCCGGCCAGTCGATAGAGCCAAGTCCGGGCAAACGGAAACGCCACCACTCGGCGTCGTCCACCGGATTAATGCCGCCGCGGCGCAAGATGGGCCAGCGGATCTCAGTATCCTTGAGATGCACGTCGTAGATCTTGTCGGCGAAATCGCGCGCGGTTTGGATCGGATCCATCATCTGCCAAACCAGGTGCGAAGGATCGTACTGCAGGCCGACAAACGGCGAATTGCCGAACGCTTTAAATAAGGTTTCGAATCCGACAGGGCTGGTAGCGACGTTGGGACCGCCGGGCCAGGGCTCCCATAGAATTCGCACGTGGTACTTCTCGCAGGCGGCGAAGTATTTCTCGTTGTAGACGCGGACAATCTCGTCAACTTGTTCCTTCAGCGACTTTTTCGGGTCTTTTCCCGATGCCGTGCCTATATGGGGCACGCCGAGTTTTCCCGCCAATTCGATGGCGCTAAGGAAATATGCGTTTTCCCGGCTGCGCTCGCCAGGGTCGCCGGCGATGTGATTTTGGGTCACTTGCAAGGCCGAGATGTGTACACCGGAACGGTCAATTACCCCTTTGATTTTCGCGATCTGCGCATCATTGAGGGCTGCCGCATCGAGCGCCGAGTGGCGTGTCGCCCCCAGAATCATGCTGTTGAAACCGGCCTCGCCGGCAAACGCCAGATTGCCTTCGCTGTAAGGGCCCAGTACGCCTAGCCGGGGCTTCCATTCCTGTGGTTCACGATTCTGGGCCTGGACGGCCGCACCGGCCGCCAAAGCCCCCAGAAGAGTCCGCCGTGAAAGAGTGGTCAAGTTTTGCACGGAACAATTGTAAACCAGGGTGGGGCCATTCCTCGAATAGTACTTTTTTTGTTACGAAACGTTTAATTTTGAGAGATACTTTTCAAATGCTCTAGTCGGCTGCTATTGCCGGCTGGGCGAGGAGCGCCGCCTTGTCCGCATACTCGTTCTTGGACCCGCGATGCAAGTACCCGCTGCCGGAGAGCTTCGACTACGCGGGCTATATCGACACCGAACAGGAACTCTGGGCATTGTTCCCGGAAACACATGGCATGCGGGTCAACTTTTGCCAGGTGGGGCTCACGGCCAGCCTCTTCGTCGAAGCGGTGGAGGACGGCTCAGAACTGACGAGTGAAGAAACGTATTTCCTGATGCCGTTTCCGGATCGCACCATGCGCCCGATGCGCATGCGCATGTTGCGCAAGCTGACGCTCGCCGAGTACCGGTTGAGCCACATCACGGCGCAACGGATGAGCGAGGAACTCGCGGACACCAGCGAGATCATGGACGAAGTGCACCTGCACATTCTCGGCCCGGAGATCGTAGAAGAATCGCAGTAGACGTGGAGGCTAATGCCCCTCGCACCGGGCACGCAGAGTTAGTGGGCTGCGGCTTCCATGTGCCGGCGCGCTCCTTCGTAGCCGCGAACCATGTAATAAATCATCTTGTCGAAAAACCGTCCCAGTAGGTGCTCCAACTCCTCTTCGGCGTAGAGTTCCATGGTGGTTTGACGATTCCCTTGATTGCGAATGTAGGTCACCATGGTGTCCTTGAGCCGCTGAAAATTGCGCACTGATTCGTGAAGCGGAACGTGCTCATCGAAGCGCAGCTTGCCCAGCCCCTCATAACAGCTGGCGATCTGCTTCTCATCACTCTCGGACAACCAGTCACCCAGGTGCTTCAGAATATGGCCCGCCCAGCTTCGCAACTCTTTTTCGGGCAGTTTCTTCAGGTTGGGAAGTTCCGGGTCTTCGCGCACGCGATTGATTACATCGGCAGTAATCTGCTCCGCGTGACCCTCAATCATTCGAACGAGATTGTTGGCCAGCATGGGAATTTCCTCCAGTGATACTCTACCGCCGCAGCAACCGGTTCACCAGCCCCCGGCGCCTGCCATAATCTGGTGCTATGGAACGGCTCCCCTACCGCGCCACGCAGGCCGCGGCTATATACGATAGCATCCAGCAACTTCCTGTTGTGGCGCTGCTCGAAAACGTCCGGAGCCTTTACAACGTGGGTGCTTTCTTTCGCACGGCCGATGCCACCGGACTACGCAAGCTCTATCTCTGCGGGATCACAGGCCGTCCACCTCACACTGGCATCCGCAAGACGGCACTGGGCGCTGAGGCGAGCGTCCCATGGGAATATGCTGCCGACCCGGTAGCGCAAGCCACCGCCCTCCGTGGCGAGGGCTGCGAGATCGCGGCAGTTGAAACCAGCGTCCGGTCGGTCGACCTCTTCGATTGGGAGCCGGCCTTTCCGGTGTGTCTTGTTTTTGGAAATGAAATCGATGGCATCTCGCCGGAGCTTTCCGCGCTGGCGGACACCCACGTGCGCATTCCCATGCTCGGGACCAAGCATTCTTTGAACGTTGCTACCGCCGGGGGAGTGGTGATCTACGAATTGTTGCGGAAATATCGCATTCTCGCGGCGCGTCCGTGATCTACTCCTTCGGCCCGATCCCAAGCGTCTTCATTTTCCGATAGAGGTTGCTCCGCTCGAGACCCAACAGTTCCGCCGTACGAGTAACGTTGCCGTTGGTCTCTTCCAGTTTCTTGAGGATGTACTCGCGCTCCACTGCCTCGCGTACTTCCTGCAAGCTGCCGAAGCGCTCTGCACGGTCGCCCGCTGGCCTTCGCGCCGCTTGCAGTGGAATGTGACGCGCGTCGATGCGGACCTGCGGATTGAGGATCACGATGCGCTCGATCAGATTGCGCAGCTCGCGCACGTTGCCCGGCCAGTGGTGCTCTTGCAAGAGTTGGTACGCAGCCGGCGTCAATTCCTTGGCCTTGCGGCCATAGGCGCGGGTGAACTCGCCCAAGAAATAAGCGGCCAGCAACGGGATATCCTCACGCCGTTCGCGCAGCGGTGGGACGTGAAACGGAATGACGTTCAGCCGATAGAACAGGTCCTCGCGAAAATTGCCGCGCTCGATCTCCTGCTCCAGGACCTTGTTGGTGGCGGCGATCACTCTCACGTCCACCTGCGTCCATTCCGGCGCACCCACGGCCTCGAAGCGCTGCTCCTCGAGAGCGCGCAGCACCTTGGCTTGCGTGCGCAGGCTCATATCGCCCACTTCGTCGAGAAACAGCGACCCGCCATCCGCTTTCTTGAATTTGCCGATCTTGTTCTCATGCGCGCCCGTGAAGCTGCCCTTCAGATGGCCAAACAGCTCGCTCTCGATCAGTTCCTCGGGGATGGCCGCGCAGTTCACTTCCACGAACGGCTCTTTGGCGCGCTGGCTCAGGAGGTGGATGGCATGCGCCACTAGCTCCTTTCCCGTCCCGCTTTCCCCATAAATCAGCACGCGGCCATTGGTCGGCGCCATCAACTCCATCTGCTGCCGCAGCGCCTTCATGGGCACGCTTTCGCCAATAATTCGATATTTCGATTCCACGTCTCCGCGCAGACGGATGTTTTCGAGCTGCAACCGGCGGTGCTCTAAAGCATTCTTACAGGCGATGCCCAGCTTCTCGATGGAAAGCGGCTTCTCGAGAAAATCGAACGCCCCGAGCTTGGTGGCCTTGACCGCGGTTTCGATATTGCCGTGCCCGGAGATCATCACGACAACCGGGCGATCCGCGAACGGAATCTCCTGGATGCGCGCGAGCGTCTCCATGCCGTCCATTCCCGTGAGCCAGACGTCCAGGAGCACCAGGTCGGAGGGCTCGCGCGCAAGATCTTCGAGGCATTCCTCGCCGCTCCCGACCGCGTGCGCGGCATAACCTTCATCGGACAACACGCCGCAGAGTGATTTCTGGATGCCCGGTTCGTCATCCACCACTAGAATCCGCGTGGCTTTCATGCGTGCGTAACGGGGGCGGCTTCAGGCCGATGCTCCTCCGTGGCTTCGAGCGCGGCGGGAATTTCTATAGTGAAGCGCGTGCCCGCAGGCAGATTGTCTTCCACCCGTATATGGGAGTTGTGATCCGAGAGGATGTGATTGACGATGGCGAGTCCCAACCCGGTACCTCGCCCCTTGGTAGAGAAATAGGGTAGAAACAGTTTTTCTCTGTCTTCCGAGGTAACGCCGCAGCCTGTATCGGCAACCATGAGATCCACGGTGTCCGCCGTTCCGGGCCGCGTGGAGATCAGTAGCTGCCTGAAGAGTGAATCCTGCATGGCCTCGGCCGCGTTGTCCACCAGGTTTACGACTACGCGCTTGAACTGCTCTTTATCGACGTTCACGGGAGGAAGGTCCGGCGCCAGTTCCGTGCGCAGCTCAATGCCATCCAGCCGGTCCGCGAACACGGCCACCGCACTCTGAACGACTTCGTTCAGGTCACATTTGACCGGCTGAGCCGCGGGGAAGCGTGCGAACTGCGAAAACTCATTCACCAGGTTCTTGACCGACTCTACCTCCGTGGCAATGGTCTCGGTGCACTCACGCATGATGCGCGCCACATCTACGGGCACACGCGCACGATCCAACTGGCGGCTGATGCGTTCCGCGGAGAGGGCGATTGGTGTCAACGGATTCTTGATTTCATGAGCGATGCGCCGCGCCACCTCGTTCCATGCCGCCGCCTTCTGCGCGCGGAGCAAATCGCTGGTGTCCTCCACAACAATCACGAATCCCGAGCGCAGCTTCTCTTCCAGCGCGGAAACCGTCACCGAAATGTGCCGCGCCTGCCCCTCGGCGCGAAATTCCAACTGGCGTGAAGCCATGCCGGTTCGCCGGGCGCGCTTCATCAGGTAGCGCATTTCCGCCGCGTCTTCACGCGAAAACAGATCCTCCAGGCGGGTGGCGCGGTTGACCTGTTCTTCGGGAAAGATATGCCGCAGAGCGCGATTCACGCGCTGGATGCGGCCGTCGGCCGAGACGGAGATCACTCCCGTGGGAATGCTTTCGAGAATGGCCTCGGTGAAACGGCGGCGCGCATCCAATTCGCGGCTGTTGCTCTCGAGCTCCCGCGTCATTTCGTTGAAGCCGCGCACCAGGCTGGCCAGTTCGTCGTTAGCCGGCGTTTCCACGCGATGGCCCAAGTTGCCGGCGCGCACCTCACTTGCCGCATGCACCAGCGCGGCGATGGGCACGCTGATCTGGCGGGCCAGAATCTGCGCGATCCAGGTGGCCACGAACAACACAAACAGCGTGATCAGCGACAGCAGCAACAGGGAGGAGTTGCGCACCCCGTGGCGATTGCCTGCCAGTCGGGCATAGTTGCTGTTGTACGCCTCAATGGCCGCGCGCTTCTGGGCCATGTCCACGGGAATCTGCGGCGCCAGCAAAACACGCCCCACCGTCTCTCCGCCAACATCCACCAATCGGCTCACCACGATGGCACTCTTGTCGTTGGTGTGCAGCGCATCCATTGGCCCGCACTGGTCGACGATTGTTCCGGAAGCGGACTCAATTGCCGCTGCCTTGACATCTTCAGCGCGGCAGAATTGCTCAAGTCCTCCGGGCTCGCCCTTCCCCGCGGCTAAGAGCATCTGTGTTTCCGGACGTGAGGCCAGCAGGGCGGCCTGCGCATCGGCCTTCTTTCGAATCTCGTCCTCCAGCACCTTGGTGATTTGGACGAATGCCACACGCTCGTATGTCACCGGGGCCATGAACCACTTTTCCAACGTGCGGTTCAAGACATGCACGCTGAACAGCACCATGAAAAACACTGGAGTAAAGCTCAGCACCAATGCCCCGATCACCAGCTTGGTCTTGATGCGCGAGCCCTCCCGGTTGCTGCGGCGCTCGATGTAGAGCTTCACGCCGATGCGTACCAGCATGAAACCCAGCGTCACCATCAACAGGAAGATGAGGATGGAAACCGCCCAAAAAGTGAAGGTTTGTTGGGGATCGTTGGGCCGGAAGCCGCCGAAATCGAACGAGCCCTGCCAGATCACCAGCGTGGCCGAAATGATCAGCAGGACAAGCGCCGAGCCGTACAGAATGCGGTTCTTCATGTGGGAGCGCGCCTGACTTCGATTATACAGGGCGGCGCGATGCGGTTATGTGGCGCGTAGCGCGCGTTGCTAGCCGCGGATATCGTCCTTATTAAAGTCCCACTCCGTCATGCGGCGGTCGCGGGCCGACAGATTGATGAGATGGGCGCAGGCCGCGGCGTGATGGCCTGCCACGGCGTCTTCCCAGTAGGGTTGCCGGCTGCGGACCGACTCGAAAAAGTGCCCGAAGTGCAATTCGGTGGGATCAGGGCCTTTATCGCTGAACTTCTGAGGCTCCGGTCTCTTGTAATCCTTCGCCGGCTCAACTTCCGTAGCGATGACTTTGGGGTCACGGTAGTACGCATCTTCCAAGGCTTTCGGCCAGCTTTCGACGATCCAGCGATTGTCATCCACCGGCTTCTCCGGGTAGAACGTAACGCCGTCGCCGATGACGAGAGTTCCTTCGGTGCCGAGGATCTGGAATCCACCTTGCGGCGAGAATTCATTGTTGAAAGTTGAGCTGAGCGACACGGCGAACCCTTCGGGGTACTCGAGAATCGCGTTCAGCGTATCGGGCACGTTGCGCGATTCCTTCCAACGATATAGCTCGCCCATGGCCATGGCGCGTGAGGGAATTTTGGCGTCCATCAGATAGTGGATGGTGGTGCAGAGATGAACGAACAGATCCGTGGCGATGCCGCCGGAATAATCGGAGTAACAGCGCCAGCGGAAAAAGCGCTCCAGGCTGAAAGGCACTTTGGGCGCCGGGCCGAGAAACATCTCCCAGTTCACAGTCTTCGGTGAAGCGTCGGGCGGGATCGGATAGATCCAGGCGCCTTCGGCGGTATTGCGATTGTAAGCAGCGCGGATCATGGTGATCTTGCCGAGCTTGCCGGAGCGAATCCATTCTTTGGCGGTCTGCTGCGTCCGCGAGCTCATGCCCTGGCTGCCGACCTGGAGGACGCGGCCGCTCTGTCGAACGGCTTCAATGATCTCGACGCCATCGGAGGCGCGGTACGTTAGCGGTTTCTCCGAGTACACGTCTTTACCCGCGCGCAAGGCTTCGAGGATGATCGCTTTGTGCCAGTGGTCGGGCGTGGCGACCACGACGGCATCGATGGATTTGTCGGCCAGCAGATCATGATGTGTGGCATACGCCTTCGCGCGCCCATTGGTGCGATCGATGGCCCGTTCGACACGTCCCGTGTAGGCATCCACCACTCCCACGATCTCCGTACCGGGATTGGCCATCACGGCTTGCATCAGCTCTTGCGCACGAGCGCCGGTCCCGATGTGGCCGACCGTGATGCGGTCACTTGGCGCGGCCTTCAGTAATTGACCCGCGGCTAGCGTGGCCCCGGTCTGCAGAAAACTACGGCGGTCAAGATTCATCGCACGTTCATTATAAGACGCGCGGCGGTTCCGCTGCGTCGGCACAAGAGAGAGTTAGAGCGACAGGAGGGCAACCTATCTCAGGGGCCTACCGTCCTCATCGAACGGCCACCAGCTATCGTCGGAGAGGTGGAGATCCATGCCCTCTTTCGTGATGTAGAAGTAGGTCTTGAAGTACTCTTCGACGACATCCAGCGGGGGCATGCCCTGGAGTTCTGTCGAGTAAGGCGCGAATGCCGACAGTAGATACGCCTTCGCCAGCCCGTCCCGAACCAAACTGGCCAGCGCCTCCACAACGTCGGAGCGCTCCAGGGTTAATCCAAGCTTGGCGCCGTCCTGTGCGACGTCACGTAGGATCACCTGATCCACATTCTCGTAGTCATCGCAGATCGCGTTCAAGACCAACCGTCGGACAAGCTCGTTGCGGTCGATCACTGTTCACTCGGCAGAGCCTGCATCCTCGAGCGCCGCTGCGACCCGCAAAACGAGCGTTTCGTCGAACGGCCGCCCGATGATCTGCAGGCTGAGCGGCAGGCCTCGGCGATCCACACCACACGGCATGGAAAGGGCGGGAAACCCAAGGACGTTGATTCCACGGACGAGCCGTGTCGCGGCCAGCCGGACATCTTCGGTTTGATCACCGAGTTGCACGGTTGTTTCGCCAATACGCGGCGCAGCCATGGGCGTGGTGGGCGTAAACAGGCAATCCACCCGCCGCCACAACTGCGCGAAATCGCGTTGCATCATTCGGCGCAGGCGCTGGGCGTTGATGTAATCCGTGGCCGCGAGCAAGCGGCCTTGATCGATTAATGCCATCACGTCGGCTCCGAACAGGTTGCGATTGCCGGCGTGCTTTTCCATCACAGCTGACGCCTCCGCAAGGAGGATGATGCGCCCCACAGCGTTGAGCGCCGGAATATCCGGCACGCGCAGAGGGATCACGTGCGCGCCCAAGGATTCTGCGTTTGCGGCCATGCGGCGGACGGCGGCGTCCACCTCGGGATCGAGCCGGTCAAAATAGAAATTCTCGGGCAGGCCAATGCGCACACCGCGGATGGAGCAATCCGCCGGCGGCAAATAGTTGTCCACCGGTTCGCGGGACGACGTGTCATCGCGCGCATCGAAGCCGGCGATGGCCTGCAATGTGGCGGCAGCATCACGCGCGGAACGCGCCAGCGGGCCCATGTGATCCAGCGAGAAATCGAGAGGCATTACACCGTAGCGGCTCACGCGGCCGGAAGTCGGCTTGAGACCCACAGTTCCACAAAAGGACGCCGGAATGCGGATGGAGCCGCCGGTGTCGCTGCCCATGGCCATGAACACCATGCCCGCGGCAACCGCCGCGCCGGAGCCGCCGCTCGATCCGCCAGGAATGCGATCCTGATCGCGCGGATTGCGGATCGTGCCGAAATGCGGGTTGTTGGACGTGATCCCGTAAGCCAATTCGTGCATTCCGGTTTTGCCGACGAGTACGGCGCCCGCTGCAGCCAGCTTCGCGACCACGGCGGCATCGCGATTAGGCACGTTGTCTTTAAAAATCGCCGAGCCGCAGGTGGTGCGCACGCCGCACGTTTCGAATACGTCTTTAACGGCAATTGGTAAGCCGTGCAGCAGTCCGCGATCGGCGCCTTTGGAGAGCTCGGCATCGGCGGTCTTCGCCTGTGCACGCGCGGAATCCTCCATCACTGTCATAAAGGCGTTGAGTTTCGGATTGAGTTCGCGAACACTTTTGAGCGCCGTTTCGGTCAGCTCGGCCGAGGAGACGGCTCGCTTCCGCAGCGCGTGCGCAGCTTCGAGGATCGTCATTCCGCGGCCTCCGGAAAGACATAGAAGGCGACGGCCGGCTCCATGTCGTGAGGTATCTCTTTCGTCAGGGGCCGGAAAGCGGCTTCCAAGGCATCCAACGCCGGCGAGATGCGATCGAGATCAGGCTCGGGAATGCTGATGTCACTCCCCTCGGCGATCTTCTTCCAGTTTTTCATGGGCGTCCCCGTATTTTACAGTTTCGAGTTGCTCTATGGGCGCCTCCCGCGCGGCCCATTCCGCGCCAGCAAGAATGATCATGGCGGAGAGAAAACTAAAAAGCACGATGGTCACGGAAATGTAGAACGGACCGTACTCGTTCTGCAGTCTTTCCTTGAGCAGCGGCCAAGTGAGCAGGTTGACATACTTCAACAGCTCAATAGCCAGGCCCACCAGGATCGCCACCGGCGCCACGCGCAGCGGCGGCACGCGGCGATTGGGCAGCAGCCAATACACGAAAAACAACGCCAGCATGGACACCGGAACGGCGGCGATTTTGAAAAGCGCGACATTAACCCACACAGGCAGCGCCGAACCAAACCCGAGGAAACCGCCGAGGTACTGCTGATTGAGCGCCGTCAGGATGAACGAAAGCAGCACCAGACCGCCGCACAAGAAGATCAGGCCCAGGCTCAACAATTGATTTTTGAGATAACTGCGGTTTTCTTTTACGCCCCAGACACCATTGAGCGCGACTTCCATGGGCGCGAAAATGCCGTTGGCGGTGATGAGCAGCAGCACAATGGAAGTGATTTGCATCGGGCCGCGGGACTCGACTACCGCAATCAGGTTGCGCCGGATGAAAGTGCCCATGTCACCGGGAAAGTAATCGTTAAGCGCGAGGTAAATGGCGTTGACTGCGGCCCGCCAGTGGAGACCGTAGCGGCACAACGAGATCATCACGATGAGAAAAGGGAAGAAGCAAAGTAGCACGCTCGCAGCCACTGCCAGCGCGTGAACATGCACCTCCGTTCGCATCCAGTAGCGCGCAGTGGGGGCGAAGTGGCGGCGTAACCCGCGCGGCGCATCCGGTGCAGCGTCGAAAATCATAGGCGCGGTTGGGAAGAGAGCATTGAGTTCCAGAGTACGCCAAAGGACCACACAACGCGCACACCGCCACTACGCCAGCATCTGGCTCATCACTCATGATAGGATGTGCCAATTGGAGGATGACGAATGGCTCACTGCTCCAGACGTAATTTCTTGAAGGCCGGACTCGCCGCAGGCGTGCTCACGGGAACCGGAAGCCTGTCCTTGCGGGCGGCGCGTGGGACAGCTACGGATTGGGTCACGCTCGGAAAGTCGGGAATCAAAGTGACCCGGCTGGCGTTTGGCACCGGGACCGTCAGCGGCAAAGTGCAGCGCGAACTAGGGCAGGACGAGTTCACCAGGCAGGTGCGCTACGCCTATGATCGCGGCATTCGCTTCTTCGAGACCGCCGAAAGTTATCACGAGATGCACAACATGCTGGGCATCGCTCTCAAAGGCGTTCCGCGGGACTCGTACCGCATCATGTCGAAGGTGACGACGCGCGAAGGAGTCAATCCGCAGGAGAAGATCGACGAGCTGCGCAAGCTGGCGAACACCGAGTATTTCGACGTGATGCTTCTCCATTGGCAGCACACGGCTACGTGGCCGTCAGACACCGCGCGTTGGCAGGATGGGCTGCTCGAAGCGCAATCGAAAAAAGCTATCCTGGGGCACGGAGCATCGGTGCACGGCCTGCCCGCGTTGCGTCGTTTTCCCGGCAATCAGTTTCTCGACATTGCCATGATCCGCATGAACCATAAGGGAACCGCGATGGATGCGGAGGACTACATGACGCACGGCCCCGGCAACGTGAATGAGGTGGTTACGCACGTGAAAGAGGTTCGCAAGGATGGCATGGGCGTCATCAGCATGAAGCTGGTGGGCGAAGGTACGTTCACGACTCGTGAAGATCGCCAAGCGGCCTTGCGATTCGCGTTTAACAATGCCGGCGTCGATTCTGTAACCATCGGCTACAAGAGCACGGCGGAGATCGACGAAGCCATTGAGAATGTAAGTCTGGCTCTCGCGTAGCCAACGCGCGAGTGCCTCTGCATGTGTACCTGGTAGACGGAACGTACGAACTGTTCCGCTACTTCTTTGCGGTGCCGTCGGCGCTGGACACAAACGAGAACGAAATCGGCGCGGTGCGCGGCGTTCTGACATCGGTCCTGAGCCTGATCGAGGGAGGCGCCACGCACGTCGGGGTCGCTACCGACCACGTCGTGGAGTCGTTCCGCAATGACCTTTATCCTGGATACAAGACTAGCGAGGGTGTGCCGGCTCCCCTGCTTTCGCAATTTCCCCTGCTAGAAGACGCTCTCGAATCCATGGGGGTGGTAGTTTGGCCCATGGTCCGCTATGAGGCAGACGATGCACTCGCCTCAGCCGCGGCGAAAGCTGCCCAGGATGACCGAGTGGAGCAGGTGATTATCTGCACTCCGGACAAGGATCTGGCTCAGTGCGTGGTGGGCAGCCGGGTGGTTCAGTTAGACCGGAGACGCGGCATTCTGCGCGACGAAGGGGGTGTCGTATCGAAATGGGGAGTAAAGCCGGAATCGATTCCGGATTACCTGGCTGTGGTCGGTGACAGTGCGGACGGTTTTCCAGGGCTGCCGGGTTGGGGCCCAAAAGCTGCCGCCCTCACATTCTCGAAGTATCCGCACTTGGAAGATGTTCCGAAGGATTGGCGGCAGTGGCCTCCTGCGCTCCGCGGCGCCCAGCGCCTGGCCGCGGTGCTTTTCGAGCAGTGGGATGACGTTCTGTTGTTTCGGATACTGGCGACCTTGAAGCTGGATGTGCCGGTTTTCGAGACTGTGGACGAGTTGCAATGGAAAGGACCGCGGCCCGAGTTTGAGCTGTACTGCCAGCGCATCCGCACTCCTTACCTGCATGCACGCGCCAGGGCGGCACTCGGAAGGATGGGGCAGACAACCCTCGATACGCAAGATGCTAGCTGACCGGTACGCGCCAAGGCCCACTAAAGCTAATTCAAGGCGGCTCGCCGGTTAAAGCGACTTCAAGAAGGTAATGACTTGCTGCTGCTGCGTGGACGTCAGAGCCTTGAATTCATGCGTCACGTGACGAGCCTCGCCCTTGTGACGGCTGATGGCGTTCTCGAGTGTCAGCGAAGCCAGATCGTGCATGTACCTCGATTTCGCCCGCAGACCCCACAGCGGCGCCGTCCGCAGCTTCTCCGCAGTGTCCTGCGGCCCTGCTTGCACAATTCCGTCGCCCGTGCCGACATCGTGCAGCAGGTAATCGCCGAACGGGTGAATCACCTTGTTCGCCAGAGCCGCGCTCACTGTAAACGTTCCACCATCGACGGATGTGCCTTCCGGCGCGGTCGTGATCGACTCAACGTGACAGATATTGCAGCCAACCGACTCAAACAGCTTCTGGCCTGCCTGCGCGTCCGGACTCGCCGCCAGGACTGTGTCTCGCGGCGGCACTTGAGTGCCCCGAATGAACTGCGCAAAGTGATCAATGTCCGCCATCCCGATGCTATCTGGCTTGTCTTCCGGATCCTGCGTGGTTTTGCAAACCTGCGTGGTATCCGTGGGCTTCAGCCGGTTCGTCACGCCCATTTCATTCAGGTACGCGTCCGCAGCGAATGACAACAAACTGCCGTGCTGATCTTTCCAGCCGAACCGGCCGACACGCATCTGCCCGGGCGCTTCCAGAACAGGAACCTGGATCGCCTCGCCTTGAATCACTCCCCCGCTCTGCGCGGGCTGACTTTGCGCAATCCCAATCAGTGTATTGTCGTCAATCGCCTCCACGAATCCGTCGCCGAGCGTGCTCAGCACGGCGCGCAACGTACGGATATTCTCCGCTTCCGGTACGTGTTCCTGAGCTTGCACGCATATGGCGCGGTCATTAATGATGGAGCGTCCGGTAACAGTGGCCGCACCATCGTTGATCATAACGGACGGGTTGACGAAGTTCCCGCTGTCGTCGTGATGCCCCACGCGGATTTCGGTGATCTGGCTGGCTGCCCCCGTCACTGGAGTCTGATGGCAGGTCACGCAGGACGTCTCGTTGAACAGTGGACCCAGGCCAGTGCTGGCATCGTGTGTCTTCTCAAAAACAGCCTGATCCAGCGGGAAATTGTCACCCGGAGGTTCTGCCAATCCATTACTCACGCTCTGCGTTCCAGGGCTCGTCAACACCATCGGCGTGGCGAACCCGGATGGCGCCTCCTGAGGCGGTTGCTGCGCCAGCGCCGCCAGCATCAGGCCAAGAACAATAACAGGAATTGAAAAACGTATCTTTTTGTACATCGACTCTTCCCCTCGTTGAAGAGAAGGAGACTCGCCGTGCACCGGAAAATTCCGCGGAGGGCACCATTTAACAAGGATTGCGACCGGCTATCGCGCGTAATATGCCATGATGATCTTTTCGACCAGTGCGTTAGGCGCAAGCCGCTTGAGCCAGACGGCTGCGCGCTGTGCACCCGTACCGGCCGTGTACCGCAACCGCGGGTTTCGCGTCCGAATTACCTTGTAGACCACTCGCGCAACATTATCCGGTGGTGGGCCCGTCTGTTCGTCTCTAGCCATGCGCTCGATTGCGCGCGCGAACGCAGCTCCGTACGCGGGATTTTCCGACGAAGCCGCCGTGGAGCGCCGATTCTTTGTGAAGCCCGTCCGGTGGTCTCCCGGTTCGATAAGAACCACGTGGATGCCGAACCCCTTCACTTCCATCCGCAAGCACTCCGTCAGACCTTCGAGCGCAAACTTCGATGCACTGTACAAGCCTTGATACGGGATCGCGACCAGTCCTCCGATCGACCCGATGTTGACGATGTACCCGGATCCCTGTTGCCGCATAATGGGCAGCACGGAGCGGCAGACTCTAAGCACTCCGAAGAGATTCACCTCGAATTGCTCGCGAGCCTCGTCGGGCGACGTATCTTCCAGGGCGCCGGCTATCCCCATTCCTGCGCTGTTGATCAGGACGTCCAGACGTCCTTCGCGCTCCAGAACCGAAGCGCACCCCGCGCGCACGGAGTCATCCAGAGTGACGTCCATGTGCAGCGGCGCGACCCCGTCGCTCGTGGAACCGGCGCTGCGCGACGCTCCATAGACGCGGTACCCCTTCCGAGCTAGAAGACTGGCGCAGCACTGGCCGATGCCCGATGATGCGCCCGTCACCAGAACGACAGGCCCACGCACCGCGCCTGTCAATGCGCGATCCCCTTGCCCTCCGTGACCGTCACCACACGGTTCACTGCCACGCCTTGGATCTTATCCACCACACCGCTGGGCCAGCGGATCTCCAGGTCAGCCTTCTGCGCGCTTCCCAATCCAAAGTGCACACGCAGGTCATTTTGCGAAAGGTAGCTGCCGCCGCTCCGCACCTCGTCGGTTTGCCGATGTTCACCGGTGGAGCAAATAACGCGCGCGCCGATTCCCGACCGGTTGGACTTCGTTCCCACCGTTTTCACCAGCAGCCAGTTATTCTTCAGCATGCTATCCGCGCGCAACAACTGCGGAATGTCGTTGACGCAGTTCACCGCCACGTCGATATCGCCGTCGTTATCGAAATCGCCGAACGCGCAGCCCCTGCCCGCCACTTTTTCCAGAATCCCTGGTCCTGCATCCATCGACACATCCTGAAACTTTCCGTTGCCCAGATTCCGGTACAGAATCTTGCGCTCGTGGTATCCCGCTTCAGCATCCGTCTCGCCGACCTCAGGATAAACGTGGCCGTTGCACACCAGAATGTCCGGCCAGCCGTCATTGTCGTAGTCGAGAAAGCCGATGCCCCAGCCGAGAAAGCGCGTGTTCTTGCCCAGCCCCGCCTGAAACGTCTGGTCATCGAACGTCATGTTGCCGAGATTGCGATAAAGGCTGTGGGTGTCGCCGGCAAAATTGGTTTTCACGATGTCCAGCCGCCCATCGCAGTCGTAGTCCGCCGTCGAAACTCCCATGCCGGCTTGCGGCTTGCCGTCCGGACTATAGGCCACGCCGGCCTCAATGGCGACATCGGTAAACGTGCCGTCCCGATTGTTCTTGTACAGCGCCGACGATGTCGAATCGTTGGCTACGTAAATATCAGGCCAGCCGTCATCGTCGAAATCCGCCACCAGCACACCAAGGCCGTACGTGCCTTGCGTATTCAGAATGCCGGATTTGGCAGTCACATCCTTGAACGTGCCATCACTGTTGTTGTGAAACAGAATGTTCTTGCCGCCCTTCAGTCCTGGAGGGCCGCACGCCACCAGCAGTCCTTTATATAGGCACGGACCGGACTCCGGCAGCGGCGTGGTCTTGGGATCGAAGTCGATGTAGTTGGCGATAAACAGGTCCAGGTGGCCGTCGCGGTCGTAATCCACAAACGCGCAGCCCGTGTTCCAGCGCTTCTGGCCGCCACCCGGATTGGTCGTGACACCCGCTTTGGCCGCGACATCGGTGAACGTGCCGTCGCCGTTGTTATGCCATAGCGCGCAATCGCCCCAGTAGGTGACAAAGATGTCCGTGTGGCCGTCGTTGTCGTAGTCGCCCACGCAGACGCCCTGGCCCCAGTCCGTTCGCGCCACGCCTGCCTTCACCGTCACGTCGGTGAACGTGCCGTCGCGATTATTTTTGTACAAGCGGCTCACCGGCGCTTCTCCCGGCGCATACGTCGCTTCGAACCGTGTGCCGTTCACGAAGAACAGGTCCAGCCAGCCGTCATCGTCGTAATCCACGAACGCCACGCCGCAGCCCGTCGTCTCCAGCAGAAATCTGTTTCTGTGCTCCGTGCCGAAGATGGTCTTCACGTGCAGCCCCGCTTCCCGCGCCACGTTCACAAATTGGACGCCTGCGGGCGAAGCTCCCAGAAGTTGCTCCAGGGAAAACACGCTGGCAGTCGCGCACAAGGACCGAATGAAACCGCGGCGCGTCGCCACTACCGGATCGCCCCCCGCTCGCCATTCTGCTCCAGCCTGGCTCTGGCCGCCTGTAGATTGTGTTTAGCCGTCTCCAGGTGCGGATCAAGCCGCACGGCCGTTTCGAATTCCGGAACGGCTTCCCGGAACCGGCCCTGTTTCGCCAGCACCGTGCCCAAATCGCTGTGCAGCGCCGCGTCGTCCTCACGGAAGCGCAGAGACTCGCGATAGTGCGCAGCCGCATCCTCCAGTCGGCCTGCTGCTGCCATATCGTTGCCCCAGAGCCGCAGCACTTCACCCATATGCTCCCGCGCACCGGCGTCTTCCGGGCTTTCGTTGAGCACCTGCCGGAACTGTGTGGCCGCCTGTTCCCACTGCTGGCGTTCCGCCAGAGCGTTGGCCAGGTTATACCGCGCGTTTGTGTATTGCGGATTCGCCCGCAGCGCCCGCTCAAACATGCCAGTAGCGTCACCGGCGTTCCCCGCCGTCAGGAGCGCTGCACCCAGCGTATTCAAGGCCACCGCCTGCTCCGGCCGTGCCTCAACAGCCGCGCGTAGGTGAGCCGTGGCGTCCGCCGCGTTCCCCCGGGCCAGCTCGAGCGCGCCCAAATTGAAGTGAGCCGAGAAATCTCCTGGATACTTGTCCAGCCGATGCAACATGAGCGCAGCCTGCAACTCCATGCGGCGGTCTCCGGCGCCGCGCGGCAGTACCTGCAACCACAGATGGCCCATCTCGTCGGTCGCCTGATTGCCGCCGCGGACGCGCTTGGCCGGATGGTTGGGGTTTCGAGGGTTGGCGTCCGAGTTGTCGTAGTGGAACCGCATCGATACTACGCTCCCCTTGGGTAGGAACACCGGCGCTGTGTAGCGGTAGACCGCCTGCCAGTTCACGTCCCAGTCCGGAATCCGAATCAGCCATTCGCGGCTGCCGTCTGGCAAGGTCGCGTAGCCTTCCAGCAGATGGCCCAGGTAATGGGCGTGCGGGTAAACCGCGAGAACGTCCATATCCATCGGCACGGTGAAATCGTCGCTTACCGCAAAGTTCCGCGCACCGGCGGGAATGTCGAGCGCGCCATCGTGCTCGAGCTGCACCAGCATGGGCAGCTTCGTTCCCGGACGATCTGTGAAATACAGCCCCACAGTCGGCTGCACCATTTCGGGTTTGCCCGTCGGCTGCATGTGCAGGTTCAGGACTAGATCCGTTGAGGAATCCGCCCGCCACGCCATGCCATCCGGCTCCTCCCACGGAATGCCGCCGGGTTTCCAGAACAGGAAGTGGCTGTCGGGATCGAACGTGTCCGCTTCGATAGTTAGGTCCATGCCCGGGAAACCCGCGCCTGGAGTCTTCTCCTCACTGCGTGCGGAGCGGCTCCGGTCGATGAGCACGTTGGCGTGATGCACCGCGCGCGCGTTGCCCGGGCGGATCTCGATAGCCTTCACCCATCGCGTGCCCGCCAATTTCAGCGGCAGCACAAAATTCCAGTACTCGTCCGGACCGTCCGCACGCAATGGAAAGGGACGCTGCGCCTGAAGCACCAGATCCGGCGTGCCAAGCTGCCATCCTGGAGTGAATTCGGGCGCGGGCGCGGCGTCCGCCGGATTTCCCTCCCGCGCACCCTCCTGCGCCCACAGCTCAATGGTTCGGATCTGCCCGTCGCTCAGCCGCTGTTCGTCCTGAAAATTCCCGTGGCCCGGCTCCGGCAGCCAGGGCGGCATGTATCGGCGCTTCGTGACCGCGGCGATCTGCGTCGCATGTTTCTTCACGTCCTCATAGCTCAGCAGCGAGAACGGGCCCGCCTCACCCGGACGGTGGCATGGCGCGCACGACCGGTAAATGATCGGCGCAATCTGCTTGTAAAACGTCACCTCTTCAGCGTTGCCAGGCCACGCAGCCACCGTCATCACCGTAAGAGGGAGAACCCACTTCATTCCACGTCAGCCAGGTAACATCCCACCGCCGGCGCGGATGCTTCAGGCTGGGGCCGGCCGTCGAGCGCGGCAGCAATGGCGTCTTCCAGATCGTGCCGCGTCGGGCTCGGCATCGATTTCCCCACTTCGATGTACCGGTTATCGATGCGGCCGTGATACAGGAGTTGGCCCGATCCCGAAAAGACCGCTGCTTCAGGAGTGATGGTGGCTTTGGCGCGCCGCACCAGCACGTGAGCTGGATCGCGAATGGCGGCGCCTGGAAACGCGTATTCCTCCATATGATGCCGGATGTTTCTGCTTGTCTCGCTCGGATCGGCATATACGATCGAGAACACCGCGCCACGTGCGGCAAATTCATCGCTCAGCCGCTTCAATTCCGGAGCGTAGCGGTTCGAGATCGGACAATCCGTCCGCACAAAGACGAAGACTCGAACCTTTGCAGCCACGGCAAAAGGATCTGCCGTCTTTCCATCCAGATCCACCGTCCCCGAAGCCGCCCCGAAGCCCGCCGTGGCAGCAGCCCACAGCAGCAGAAAACGCCGCCCGCGCATGGGAATATTATCGCAGCAAAAGCGTACGAAACCCAGGTTCACGTAGCGGCGAAGGCACGCCTCGCCCTCAGTGCTTGCCTACGTTTGGGTCGATCTTCTTGGCCAGCTCCATTTCCGCCTCCGCTTCAGTTGTCTTCCTCTCCTGCTCCAATGCCAGCCCCAGGCTGTAGTGAAGAGAGGCGTACAGTGGGTTCACATCGATCCCTTCACGATAGATTTTGATAGCGTCTTCGTACTGGCCTTTCGTATAGAGCGCGGCGCCCCAGTTGAGATACGCCAAAACGTAGTCGGGATCGATTTCCAGCGTCCGCTTGTATTCGGGAATCTCGCCGGCATTCCCCAACGCGCCATAGGCGAGTGCGAGGTTAAAGTGGGCCCCGGCGTCCTGAGGATACAGCTGGGCAGCAATGGTCAGAATTTTGACACCAACGGCCGGATTGCCGCTTTGCCCATACGTTGCCCCAAGCCAGGTCAGCGCGCGCAGAAAATGCGGATAGATCTTCAACGCTTCAAGCAATCCGTTTACTGCCTCCTGATGCTTGCCTTGCTTCTGCAGGTCCATGGCTTTGTTGAATGCCGCTTCCGCCTCCACGCGAAAATTCCGCGGCATTCGCTGCAGCACGACGTACTTTCCGTTCGCTTCGGTGACATTGGAGATCTCTCCCGGCTGGAGCTTCAACGCGACCGCGGACCACGCCGAGTCAAGATGGCTCGCCTCAAGATCTCCGAGATAGCCGCCCTTGCTTGCGGTTTCACGGTCGATCGAATTCGCTCGGGCAAGCTCGAAGAACGATTCGCCCGCTAGAAGCTGCTGCCGGATGGCCAAGGCCTTGGCCCTGTCGTCCATCAGAATCATCCGCAGAAACAAATGCTTGGGAGTAATCGCGCTTCGCCAAGCCGGATTCGGCGCCGCCACTTTGATCCTTTGTTCGGGATTGACGCGAATCCAGTGCTCCGCGATGACAAAAGCGCCGCGTGTCTCATCCAACATATGGCATCCGGCACAGCCTGCCGTCCGATTCACCGGGCACAGACCCGCGTGGTTCGTCACCGCCGCGCTATGGCATCGCAAACAAGTCTTGTCGGCTCTGGACTCCAGTACGGAACGAGGCGCATCCTGATGCGGGTCGTGACAATTGATGCACGTGATCTCACCCCCGCTTTGACGCCAGCACTCGCTGTTTTTCAACGCCGTCACTTGGTCGGAAATCAGCACGTCGTCCGGCATGGGGTCTTCGACGATGCTGGACCCCGCATGACATTGCGTGCACGGCCGCATCCGCTCGGCCATGGGCAGCTTGTTCGGGTTCCACATGGCGTGATCTCGCGAGTGGGCGCTGAGCGCGGCTAAATGCGGTTGGCCCGGACCGTGGCAGTTCTCGCAACTGACGCCAATCTCGACACGCGTTCCGTGCGCTCGCGGCGCGCCGTGGCAACTCAGGCACCTATTTTCCAAATACGGAGTTAATACCCGGCCCATGGCCGTTTCATAGCTCGTGGGCTTCTCTTCGGGAAAGCCGAGCGAGAACGCAAGCTTGTTCTGCCCTGCGTAGTGGAAATAGCGGGCCTCGAGCAGACGCGAAACGGGCAGAGGCAAACCCTGGAGAGAAGGAACGCGAAACAGAAAACTGGTCCCATGGCGTTGACCGCCGACCATGGTTTCCACCGGAAAACCTACCACTGGCTGCCCCGGCATCTGGACTTGAAATCGCAGATCCGGGCCATTGCCCTTGAGCTCATACGCGATCTCAGGCACCGGCCCCTCCGCGTGCGTCTCAGAATAATTCGCCGGGCGCTGCTGGGTGGCAGGGTCCTGCCAGGTCCGCGCCATATTTGTGCCCGACTGCACCTTGGCGATGTCCTTGTGGCAGCCGGCGCAAACGTCGCGCCCCAGATAGCCGCTATCGCCGGCGCTGGCGAGCAAGGAGGCCATAAGCAGCATATAGATCAGTCGTCCGGTCACGCCCACAATTTTATCCAACCCCACCAGTCACGCTTTGCCTTTTGCCTCAAAATAGAAAAGGCCGGCAGAGCGTTCGCCCTGCCGGCCTCAATTCAATCGCGGCTCAACCGCTCCGCGCTAGAACTTGAGTGTTCCAGACAACTGCAGCGTCCTCATCCCGGTTCCGTTGGCGCCGCCGAATGCGATGCCGGTGATCTGACCGACATTGACAGACTGCACGTCGTTATTCGGACCGCCGAGGTTGGTGTGGTTGAAGAAGTTCCTCGAATCCATACGAAGAGCAAAGGAAATTCTCTCCGTGATGCGGAACTGCTTCCTCGCCATGAAGTCGAAGTTGATGAAGAGCGGACCAATCAGCGTATCAATCGGGTAATTCCCGAATGCCGAAGCCGCGGGGTAGGCATATGGGCCGGACGTACACTGCTGGTTAGGACAACCCACGATCCATTGGCTACGGTTCTGGCTCGACGCATACACGCCACCGCTTCCCATATCGGGACGATTGCCGGGACCCGTACTTGGTTTCAGCGCCCCACCGTAATTGTCTATTGATGGCGAGAAGGGAAGGCCGCTGTAAAAGGTCGTGGTCAACGCGATCGTCCAGCCGCCCAAAACCGCGTCCAGCGGCTTGCTCGCGCTGGAACCGAATTTCTGGCCATGCCCGAAAGGAACATCATAGTTTTGCGCCATCGAGATCTGGTGGTGAGGTATCAGGCTGCTGTCGCCATAACCACCAGCTCCGTTCTGCGGGCCATAGACGAAGTAATAATTGGTATCGTAGGGCCCGTCCCAGCTCTTGAGCCGCTGGTAGGTGTAGCTCCCCTGGAAGGTCCAACCGGCCATATTCTTCACCGTGAACGTCGATTGCCAGGAGTTGTATTGCGCGTTTGTGCAGTTGCAATAATAGCCCAGCCCCTGCGTCCAACCATATAACCCAAAGTACGGCTGTGCCGCCGTATTGCTGCTTGGAAACCATTCGGCCTCATTCGGGTTGGTTTGGTTGCTCGTGCCCAGCCAGCCGTGGCGCGTGGAATTGCCCACATAGCCGCTGCTGATCGCGAATTTGTCCGTGATCTGCCGCTGGACCGTGCCGTTGTATTGGTAGACGTCCGTCATGGTAAATGTGGCGGGCCGGAACTTAGGCGAAATCCCATTGGGGAGCGGGAAGGTTCCATTCGAACCCACCGTAACAGGCGTCGGAGCTACCGGCCCTTGGTTGAGAGTAAACACGGCATCGAACGGGGCCGAAGCCGGATTGTTCATCTGCTGATAGTCCAGCACGGGAGGGTTCTGGGTTACGTTGTGCCCGAACGTCGAGCCGAACGTTCCCAGATTATACGACCAGCCATACCCCGCGCGAATGACGGTCTTCTTGTCGAGCTGATAAGCCACGCCCAGCCTTGGCGCAAAATTGTGCCAGTTCATGTTTTGGATGCCGTGATTGGAGTTCCCTCCCACACCAAACACATACATCAGGCCGTTCGACAAATCCAGCGTCGCGCCATTCCCCGCGGCATTCACGCTTTCCGGAAACACCATTTCCCAGCGCAAACCGATGGAGGCGGTTAGTTTGTTGGTCACGCGCCATTGATCCTGTCCGTACCAGAAGAAGCGCTTCTGGCGCTCTTCGGCGTCGGTGCTGGAACTGACGTACCGGTCGAAACTGTGCACGCCACCGAGCATGAACGAGGCGAGGCCAATGCCATCAACCGGGCTTGAGCCTGCCGCGCTCACAAAGCCGGTGTAGGCGCCGGTGAAGTACGACTCACCCGCCCGGTGGCTGTCGCTGGGAACACGCAGGTTCAAGGCATAACGCAGATCTGCTCCGAACTTGAAGGTGTGGTTGCCGTGGATCTTGGTCACATTATCGATGAATTGAATCTGCCGCTCGCTCTGCGTCAACGGGCAGTTGCATTGGTTCGCGCCCAGTGAGTACCCAAGCTTAATGTCGTTCAGGCCTGCATCCTGTATATCGAAGTAAGGCATGCCGGAGGTATAGGTCTTGTCCAGATTCATGCCCGGAATGCCTGCTTGCGTGGCGGGATCCGTTCCGTAACCGTTCGGCACGTCGAAAACGTGATACCGCATGTAACCCAACCGGAATTCGTTGATCAAAGTGGGGCTTACCGTGTAGGTCCAGCCGATGGCAAGACTTTGATTCCGTGCGTTGGAGTTGCCCGCATAGTTGCCGAAATTCTGGCCGCCGGCCTCTGTGCCGAATGCGCCAGGCGCCTGCTCCGTAAACTCGGCAAAGCTGTAGCGGCCGAAAATCGTATTCTTCTGGTTCAGATAATAATCCCAGCGAGTGTCCCAAGCGTTGCCCGTAATGGCCACGTCGCCGCTGGCATCGTAGTTGTTGCCCACGGGGTTGAACTGAGTGGTGTTGGGCAGCGGAATGTAGGCCAGGAGGGCTTGAGCCTGCGGGCTTAACCGGTTCGTGGGAATAATGTTATTCGCAAACGGCTGGCGGCCTGTGCCGTCCGCATTCCCAGTGAGAGGATCATAGATCTGGTAATCCTTGTTCACCGCCAGCCAGTCACTGAAATCTCCGTTGCGGTTCAGGGCCGTCGGCACCGATGTATTGACAGATCCGCCCTGCGCTTGCCGGTTCAACTGCGTATCGGCGAAGAAGAATAGCTTATCCTTGATTACTCTGCCACCGATCGATCCACCGAACTGGTTTTGCCGGTAGACCGGGTTGCCGTTCGTAAAGGGGTTTCTGGCAAAATCCTGGAACCCAGGTGTGTTCACTTGCAGATATTCAAACGCATCCCCGTGGAGATCGTTGGTGCCGGACTTGGTCGAGTAGCTCGCCATTCCACCACCGGTGTACGAGAACTCGGCGTCAAAGTCTTGGTTGGCCTGCTTAACCTCCTGAACCGAGTCAAAAGTGGGATTGATGACGATAATCCCCAGGATGGGGTCCTGGTTGGTGGTTCCATCCAATTCGTACCCCATGGCATCGAATACCTGGCCATTCACCACCATTTGCAAGCTGTTCTGTGGGTTCTCGTCCGAAGCGTGGGCCCAGCCAAACGGTACTGATCCCGGTTGCAACAACTCCATCGCTTGGAGATTGCGCCCTACGCTGGGCATTTCTTCAATCTGATGGGCGTCAAAGGTTTGCGCTACGTCCGCGCGATCGGATTGAAGCAACGGAGCGGCCGCCGTCACTTCCACTTCCTGGGTCACGTTGCCGACCTGCAAGGCAAGGTCGAAGCGCGCTACCTGATCCACCTGGACGGTGATCGGGTTCGACACGGCTTTCTGGAAACCCGCCGCTTCGATGGTCACCTGATACTGGTCCGGAATGAGTTGGCCTTTGGTGTAGTTGCCAGACTCATTGGTGTTAACCTCGAATTTCGTGCCCTTTTGCACATCCGTGATCGTCACCTTGGCGTTGTTCACCGCCGCGCCGGAGGCATCTGTCACGGCTCCGACGATGCTGCCAAACACCTGCTGGGCCATGGCGATTCCACTGAGGCTAAACAGCACCATGGAGACACACAAGGCAAACAAAGCCAATCTGCGTAGACTAGGCATCTCTTATTCTTCTCCTTGCTCCTGCGAGGGAGCCAACCTGGGAACAGACCCTATTGTGCTAGTTTTCTTTGAAGAGTTTGCGCCTTTTGCCCTAATAGAAACAAGTTAGCCGTGCGGTATGATACTGTTACTTTTAACATCTCAAGGTATTGCAACGGTTTAGGGGATTTGTTACACTCTGTTTCACCGAGGGTGCAATGGGGGTAGTAGGGGTAAACGGCTTAGATCGCGAGGCCAAACTCGGTGAAGTCGAGAAATTGACCTCCAGTTCTGTGCTTCATGGTTCAGAATCACTTTGTAACCTGCTCCGTTTCTTAACCAAACAGTCTCTAGAGCGTCCGGGCGCTACGGTCAAGGAGTACCAGATTGCCACGGAAGTTTTCGGAAGGGCCGCCGATTTTGACCCCCGGCTAGATTCGACGGTGCGGGTGCAAACCGGGCGGCTGCGTTCCAAACTTGCGGAATATTACGCGGGTGACGGCATGGACGACCGGGTCATCGTCGAGATTCCCCGGGGGTCCTACCACCTGACATTTCACTACCGGGAGACGGAGTCGAAGCCGCCGGCCATCGAACCGATGGCTGAGCTGGCATCCGCACCGGTTCCGCAGCGACCGCGGCGGCGTTGGGTGGCGACTGCGGTGGTGGGTGCCATAGCGGTAGCCGGCGCGTTTGGGTTGGGCTTCGCTCTGCGTCCAGCGTTTCAACTGAGCGGCGCGGGTGAATCGAGCGACGCCCTCCGCGCCCTGTGGCTGCGATTCTTCGACGGGCCGGAGCCGCCACTGGTGGTCTACAGCAACGCAGCTTTTGTCGGGAGGCCGGAAACGGGCCTCCGCTATTTCAATGCGGTAACCGACTCGAACGGTCCGATTCACGACCACTACACGGGCGTGGGCGAGGTAATGGCGATCCATGAACTGGACAACCTGTTCACCATTCTGCATCGTGGGATGCGGCTGAAACGTGGCCGCCTTCTGACGTGGGACGACGCCAAAACCAGTAACCTGGTCTTCATCGGGTCTCCTTCCGAGAACCTCTCGCTACGCGAAATGCCGGGGACTCAGGATTTTATCTTTCGGCTGGTGAACGACGGGCCGCGCAAAGGCGACCTGAGCATCGTGAACGTGCATCCGCGCCCGGGCGAAGAAAGCGCATATCTTTCCACGGCAATCTTACCGATCCGGGAGGACTACGCTGTCGTGGGTTTGGTACCGGGCCTTACGACTGCGCAGCACGCCCTCATTCTGGCGGGGCTAACCACACTCGGAACACAGGCAGCGGCGGAATTCGTTTGCAGGACGAAGCGGCTCGAAGAACTGCTGGTGGCGCTGGGTGCTCCAGCGAAGGGACCCTTTCCGCCTTTCGAAGCCCTTTTGCGGGTGAAGGTGAGCGGCGGAGTCCCGGTACAAAGCGACCTTGTGGCCGTGCACCGCAACAAATAACTGACCGGGCGTATATTCTGAAGTCATGTGGCACGGGCTGATCACGCTGTGGCTGGCGGGCGCGTCGGTTGGCGTACATGCGCGAGGCGTGGATCTGTACAAGCATCAGAAGTATGCCGAGGCGGTCTCCACGCTCGAAGAAGCGGTGAAGGCTGAGCCGCTGGACTCCAGCGAATACAAGGAGTCGGCGCTGTTGATTGGCCAGAGCTACTTTATGCTTTCACAAGCGCAAAAGGCGATTCCCTGGCTCGAGAAGCTGTCCGGCGTCAACGAAGCGAACTACATGCTCGGTTACGCGTACCTGCAAAACGGGCAGCAGGACCGGTCAGAGGCTGCTTTCGCGCGGCTTTTCGAATTGAACGCCGCCAGTGCCGCCGGACATCTGGTTGCCGGTCAGATGATGTACAAGAAGAACTTCCGGGACGAGGCCGCAGCCGAGGTGAGGAAGGCGCTGGCGCTCGATCCCAAGATACCGCAGGCCTACTTTCTGCTGGCCGAAGCCGCCATCGGCCGCGGCGAACTGGACGAAGCCATTACGCTCCTCGGCAAAGAGCTCGAAATCGATCCGAACTTCTCGATGGCATGGTACCGGTTGGGCGATGTGTATTCCCGCCAGCAGCATTGGGCGCAGGCGATCCCGCATCTGCAACGCGCCGTGTGGCTGAATCCAGATTTCAGCGGGCCATACATTCTGCTTGGAAAGTGCTATTACAATATCCAAAACTTCAGCAACGCGGAGAATATCCTGCGACACGCCGTGACACTGGATCCGAAGAACTACGCCGCCAACTTCCTGCTCGGGCGAACCCTCATCGCAGCAGGCCAGGCGGAAGAGGGAAGAGCGCTGTTGGAGAAGCTGAAATCGTTGCCCCACTAGACTCGCCTGGAACCAGCGCAGGTTCGATCACTTGCGGTTCATCATGTCCGTCAACTGTGCTTCTTTCGCGGCCTTGACCCTGGCTCCCTGAGCAAAGGCGGCTTTGCTGCCCTCCAGGTCGCCCGTCATCCGCAGAGTCTGCCCCAGCGTGTTATACGGGCCAGGATCTTCGGGCCGAAGGCGCACGGCCTCGCGCAGCGCGGAAAGGGCCTCGGTCAGCTCGCCCTTCTGCTTAAGAGCGGTTCCCAGGATGAACCAAGCCTCACCGTAATCCGGGCGCAGCCGTACGGCATCTTTCATCTGAGCAATGGTGCGGTCAAAATCACCGGATTGCCACCACGAAATACCCAGCGTGTAGTGGGCTTCGGCCATGTTCGGATCGAGTTCGATGGCCTTCTCAAACTCGGGCCTGGCTTGGTCGAGATCGTCCTTGTTCTTGAGAGCGAGGCCGAGATCATAGTGAGCTACGGCTAAGTCCGGATTTTTGGCGATCAGCGCGCGGAACTGCGCGATGGCGTGGTCCAGGTCGCCTTTTAGCAGATAGGCGCTGCCGATGTTCATGGCGGCGTTGACATTGCCGGGATCGCTTTCCAGCACATGCTGGAACTCGGCGATTGCCTTGTCGGCTTCGCGCGTCTGGACCAGCATGAGGCCATAGTTGTTTCTGGCGTCGAGGCTTCCGGGATTGAGCTGAGACGCGTGGCGGTAGGCGTCCACGGCGTGGGCGAGATCGTCTGCCTTCTGGTACGCTGCGCCCAGGCGGTTCCAGACATCCGCGTTGTCGGGCTGGAGTTTCGTAGCAGCCTCCAACTCGGTGGCGGCTTCAGCATACCGCCCGGCCGCCGAGAATGCGTCACCCAGATGGGAACGGTAGGCGAACGATTTTGGATCGAGACCGGCCGCCTTTTGCAGTTCCGAAATGCAGTGCGAGTAATCCTCGTTGAGGCAATATGCTACGCCCAGATGGTAATGGGCAACGGCGTAACCGTCGTTGAGCGCGACGGCCTTTTGGAATTCCTCTCGCGCTTCCGCATTGCGTTTCAGGACAGCCAGGAGAAAACCGACCTGGTCGTGTAACTCGGCCGACTCCGGCGCGAGATCGGTGGCTTTGCGAAAAGCATCGAGAGCTCCCATGGCGTCACCCTTAGCCATGAGCGCACGCCCTTCGGCCACCCTCTGCTGCAACTTCTCGGAGTTTTGTGCAGGGCTGATGACCACAGTAAACAGAAGAATACAGCAGGCAACCTTCATCCCGGCGAGAGACCTACGGATCAGTATAACCGTACTGTGACGCTGCCTTCCCGTCCTGTTATACTGATGCGCATACACAACACGAAGGGTGCCACATGCGGCTCAAAACTGGGCGAGGGCTTCGGGCAGTGGCTGTCCTCACGGGCATCACGCTCTCAGCAGCGATAGGGTGGGCACAGCAAGACGAGAACAGCGACCGCGCGGCATATGCCGCCAAGGTCCGTGCGACTTACAATTTCCGGTTCGGAAAGGACAAGATTTCCACACCCGGAAACTTGGCAGCGGAGGGCAACGACTTCATGCCGCCCAGCGCATTTCCGAGCGCGGAATACTGCGGGAGCTGCCACGCGGAAGCGTACAGCCAGTGGCGCCAGGCGCTGCATTCCAACTCTTTTCGCACGCCCTTCTACCGGACGAGCGTCAACATCCTGGCACGCACCAAGGGGATCGAATTCACGCGGCACTGCGATAGTTGTCACAACCCGATCGGCGTGCTTGCGGGCGGGTTGACTCAGGATTCACAAGTCGATCGCAGCTTCGACGAGGACGGCCTGAATTGCACCACGTGCCATTCCATTCAGAAGCTCGATTCAACCAGCGGGAACGGCGGATTTGTTTTGGGCATTCCGTCGGTCATGGTGGATGAGGATGGCAACCGGATTCCCGGCATAGTGCCGGATGAAGAGATCCGCAAACACCCCGACCGCCACTCGCGCGCGGTGATGCAAGGTTTCTACCGGACGCCGGAGTTCTGTGCGGCTTGCCACAAGGCCAACCTGCCGAATCCACTAAACGACTACAAGTTCATCCGCGCGTTCACGGTGTATGACGAATGGCAAAATTCGAAGTTTTCTAACCGCAATCCGCTGACGTTTTACCAAGCGGGCTTCACCACGTGCCAGGACTGCCATATGCCGCGGGCCACCCTGAAGCTCAAAGACGACGGCGCCAAGCATGGCACTCTGGTTTCACACCGGTGGCCGGCGGGCAACACAGCGGTGCCCTTCTACTACGGTTTCGACGAGCAATTGGAGAAGACGGTGGAGTTTCTCAAGTCCGGCAGGTACTTGAATGTGGATCTGTTTGGGATCCAGAAGCGTGGAGAAGATGGCGTGACTGCGCCGCTCGGCACCACAGCCTTTCACCTGGCGCCGGGCGAAACCGTACAGGTGATGGTGGTGATTCAGAACAAGGACATCGGCCATTCGCTGGTTCCCGAAGTACGTGACCTCTATGAGCCATGGGTGGAATTCCAGGTGAGTGATGCCGGGGGACGGGAGATTTATCACAGCGGCTTTTTGAAACCGGATGGCTCACTGGACGAGCGGGCGCATAGCTTCACCAACCGGCCGGTGACAAGCGAAGGTGAATTCGTGGATAACCATAAGGTCTGGACTATTCACTCCGTGGCCTATGACAACACGATACAATCGGGCCGCTCCGCGCTGATCCGCTATGAGTTTCAGATTCCGGCGGGAGTTAAGGGGCCACTTACGGCAACGGCCCGCGTGAATTATCGCCACCTGCGCCAAAGTTACCTGAATAATATCTTTGGCAGCGACCACCCTGCCTACCCGGTCGTCGAGCTTGCCTCACGCACGCGCGCCTTCAATCTCGGAGATAACCCGGCGACAACTCCGGACCGGCAGGATAATGCCGATTGGATGCGCTGGAATAACCTGGGCATCGCGTACCTAGACCAACTGCAATATGCAGATTCTATGCACGCGTTCGAGCAGGTGGTGAAGTTACGTCCGGATTACGCGGACGGTTACACGAATATTGGACTTGCTTATATCGAATGGGAAAAGTACTCTTCAGCGCGGCCCAGCCTGGAGAAGGCTTTGGAACTGAGTCCCAACAATGCGCGCGCGCTTTACTATCTGGCGCTGGTAGAACGGCGGGAAGGACACGATGACGAAGAAGTTGCGGATCTCCAGCGAGTAGTGGAGCAATATCCGCAAGCGCGTGACCCTCGGCGGGAACTGGGGATTGCCTACTATCAGCGGCATAGTTACGACGAGGCGCGGCAACAGTTTGAGGCGTTGCAGCGGATTGATCCCGACGATCTCGCGGCGCATTACAACCTGGCGGTGTTGTACCGGCGCATGGGGATGAAGGACAAGGCTGCTGAAGAAGCAGCGTCTTTTGCGACCAAGCAGGTGGATCCAGGAGCGCCGACATATTCGTTGGAGTTTCTGCGCAAACATCCGGAGATCTCGACGGAGAGCGTGCCGTGGCACATGCACACAGATTTGTCGCATCCGGCCACCGCTTCCGGCGGCCAACAATAATTCGAGAGAAGCAAAGATTAGAGGAGATATTGATTTGAGCGGGACTCGCCGGCGATTTGTTCGTTCTTTAAGCCGCACTGCCTTAGTGCTGCCTTTTTCTGATTTACTGGCGCTTGGGCAGAAACTACCGGGACCGATTGAGCGTAGTTATGACGCCAAGCCCAAGGCGGCTGCTCCTGGTCCTAAGTCGCCGATCGAAGGTACTCCGTTGGGAGTCAGCTTCGTGGACTTAGTCAAGGAATCCGGCCTTGCGGTCAAGACCATCTATGGCGGAGAGGGGACGAACAAATACCTTCTCGAAACGACGGGTTGCGGTCTGGCATTCTACGATTTCGACCAGGATGGCTGGTTGGATGTTTTCCTGGTTAATGGCTGGCGGCTGGAAGGATTTCCGGCCGGGAAGGAACCGCGCTGCCACCTATTCAAGAATAATCGCGATGGTACGTTCACCGAGGTGACCAAGGGGTCGGGCCTGGAGCATCGCACTGGATGGGGACAAGCCTGCTGCGTGGGAGACTATAATAACGACGGCTACGATGATCTGTTCGTGACTTACTGGGGGCAGAACGCGCTGTACCGCAATCATGGCGACGGGACTTTTGCCGATGTAACCAAAGAGGCGGGCCTGATTCAGCCCGGTCCAAAGACCCGTTGGAACACTGGCTGCACGTTTGTGGATTACGACAAAGATGGGCACCTGGATCTATTCGTGGCCAACTATGTCGATTTTGACTTGAAGACAGCTCCCCCACCGGAGGCAGGTCCGTGCACTTACAAAGGTCTGCTGGTGGCCTGCGGCCCGCCCGGATTGCGTGGCGCCAAGAATTTCTTGTACCACAACAATGGAAACGGCACCTTCAGTGACGTCAGCGAGAAGGCCGGCATCTGGAACACGCAAGGCACTTACGGCTTGAGCGTGGCCGCGTCCGACCTGGACAACGACGGCTGGCCGGATATCTATGTCGCTAACGACTCGAGTACGGCCACACTTTATCAGAATCAGAAAGACGGGACCTTTAAGGACATCGCCATCGAATCCGGAGCGGCGCTATCTCCCGAGGGCAAGCCGCAAGCAGGGATGGGTGTCTCGATCGGCGATTACAACCGCGACGGCAATCTGGATGTGGTGAAGACTAACTTCGCGGGAGACACCGATTCGCTCTATACCAACCTGGGCGATGCGACATTTGAGGACCGCACTTATCCGAGCGGAATAGGAGTCAATACGCGGCTCCTCGGCTGGGGCGTGGGCTTCTTCGATATGGACAATGACGGATGGCTGGATATTTTGATGTCAAACGGCCACGTCTATCCTGAGGTCGACAAATCCAACGCGGATTTAAAGTATGCGGAACACAAGTATCTTTACCGCAACTTACAGAATGGGCGTTTCGAAGAAGTGACGGACAAGGGGGGTCCCGGCATCCTGGAGAATGCTCCGGCACGCGGATGCGCGTTCGGGGACTACGACAACGACGGCGATATCGATGTGGCAGTAAACTGCGTTAACGCCATTCCTCAACTCTTGCGCTGCGACTCCACGCTGCACCGGAACTGGATCAAAATCAAGCTCCAGGGCGTGAAATCGAATCGCACCGGTATTGGCAGCCGGGTTACCGTAGTGGCTAAGACAAAACCGACTGCGGAGAAGGCGCTGTCACAGATGGACGAGCTACGCAGCGGCGGCAGTTACTTCTCGCAGAATGACATGCGCATGCACTTCGGGCTGGAAGAGGCGGCCAAGGTTGACTTAGTGGAGATTCGCTGGCTGAGTGGACAGGTGGACCAATTGAAGGATCTGGAAGTCAACCGCCTTTACGTGATCCAGGAAGGCGGCAAGATCCTGAAGGCCGAAACTCTGACTCCTGCCGGAAAGCGCAGCTAAGCGATGAAGTCTGTGCGATTGCTACTGACAGCAGCCTTGCTACCTTTGATCTGTGCCGCGGAAGTGAAGTGTCCTTGGCTGAATGCAGCCACCGCGGCAGGCGTATTAGGCGGCGCGGTGACGGCTAATGTTACACAGGGTACCTGTGAGTTTGTCCGGCGGGATGACTCATCCAAATCGGCATTGCGGATCGAGGTAGACACTTTGGCGACGCCACGCGAATTTGCGTCACGCGCAGCGCAGTGCGGAAGTGGTGCGGAAGCACTGAAAGCAATCGGTAATGAGGCGGTAGCGTGCACGCATTCCGGCAAGCAGGGGCAGATAGCGGAGCAGGTAGTCGGGCGGGTGCGAAACCAGGCTTTCCTCGTTCGCGTCAGCACCGACGATCGTGGGGCCACGCCAGCCGGGCTACGCGAGAAGGCGCGCAAGGTCGCGGAACAAGTAGCAGGATTCTTGTTCTGATGCCGCACCGGCTCACGGGCGCTTCGTGCCTTGCTGAAGGTGCTTTTCTTTCTCCTGCTCCTCCGCCTTTCGAATAGCAGCGGCTTTGGCGAAAGCCTCCTGAGCGCCGGCCGTGTCGCCCTTGCGCCGCAAAAGCAGCCCCAAATTGTTCCAGGCGGGCGCATTCTGATCATCGAGTGTGACCGAGCGCCTGAGTGCTTCGATAGCGCCATCCGCATCACCTTGCTGCTTCAGGGTGGTACCGAGAATATACCAAGCCTCGATGTAAGCAGGGCGATGCGTCACGGCTGCCCGCAACTGTTCGACAGCCTTGTCGGGGACCCCGGCGTCAATATAGGTCAGCGCCAGGGTGTAGTGAGCCTCGGCAAGTGCCGGATCCAGATGGACGGCTTGCTCCAGTTCCACGCGCGCGTGCGCCAAGTCGTCAATCGATTTGTAGGCGACGCCTAAGTCATAGTGCGCGCCGGCGTCATCGGGATGATTCCGAGTTACTCCAGTTAGGTACTTGATAGCGGCCTGGAAATCTCCAGCGGCGATGTATGCGTAACCAACGTTCACCTGAATCCGCACATTGTCCGGATCGTACTCGAGAACGCGACGAAATTCCTGGAGGCCGGCGGCCGGATTCCCGGACCTCACTAACGCATTGGCGTAGGCGTTCCGAACCGCGGCGTCGTTAGGATCGAGTTGGACAGCCTGCCGATAGGCGTCGCGGGCCTCCTTGAAGCGGCCTTGCTGCTCATACGCTCCGGCCAGCGTTTTCCAAACCACCCCGTTAGAGGGCAGTTGCCGGGCCGCCTGTGCGAGCTCGTGGGCGGCTTCCGCGTAACGTCCGGTTTCGTAATAGGCGGAGCCGAGGCGAAACAGATAATCGCCATTTTGCGGAGCGAGCGCCACGGCCTTCTGAAGGGCATGCATCGCGGGATCGGCTTGCTTGGCCAACCATAGCGCCGCCCCCAGGTGATACCATGCTTGCGACATTTTGGGATCCAGCTCGGTGGCATGACGGAAGTGAGGAATGGCTTCCGCGGAGCGGTTAGTGGCGGCGAGAAGAAATCCGATCTGGTCCTGATAGACCGCAGATTTCGGGACCAACTCAGCCAGTTTTTGGTAAGCTCGAAGCGCGCCGGTTGCGTCGTGAGCGGCCAGGCGCTGGCTGGCGGAAGCTTCCAGATCTGCGACGGTACTGACTGACTGCGCTTGCAGTGACAGAGAGAACAATAGCGCAGCGCATACCAGCCTTGGAGCGCACCAGCTCACCGGGAATCACATGAACACAGGCGCTTCCGAGCACGCCAGCAGCGCTGCGTCGAAACGAGTTTCATCAGCGGCGCAAAACATGGCCTGGAGCTGGTAGGCCGGTCCTAGAGCGTAGGAAGCGCTGGCCACGAACCAAACATACCAGGAAGCCGCTTCCAGCCAATAGGGCACGAGACCGTTTGCGGAAGCCCACAAGCCAATGTCTCCGAGAGAGGTCAAAAGAATGGCGGCAGTGTAAGACATCCAGCAGCGCGAGATCCATCCCCAGCCGAGGTTGGCGGTGGATCGGCGAATGAGAATGGCTTCCAGCAACAATATGCAGAGGAGCGGATCGCTGCTCCACGCGATGATTTTTCTTAAAGTGACAGGCCCTTCCGGGTGAAGGGGAGAGAGAACAACCTGAGAGAAGTAATAGACCGTATAGAAAGTAATTCCAGCCAGGAGGACTAAGTCCGTCGGCCGTAATTTGCCGAGGACGCCATTGCGGCGGCAAGCCCGAAGCACCTGAATCAGTCCGACGGCCAACAAAGCCATCGATAGAGGACTGAACAGCTCGCCTATCTCGAATGCGCGCTGTGTGAGTAAGTGACTCCAACCGGAAGGCAGGTAGGACAGAGGATTAAGCCATGACTCAAGACCACCAATGTGGCGGACGAATCCTCCGATTAATCGAGATACAGCGGACAGAAGGATCAGAAACCAGGCGGGGCGCAGCAGGTCTCCCGATGAGAACTGCCGCCAACAGCGATAACTGAGTGATACTTCGAGCAGACTGCACGCGATAAAGAACAAGGCTCCGGGATAGTAAAAGTAAGCGCGAATCCAGGCAGGATTGCCGGTGTGCCACCAGGCCGCAAACGCGCATACACCGGCGAGCAGAAGGACAGCGGTGCTGCAAACGATGCGGCGCGGAGCGGCATCCTCGCGCAGCAGAAAGTTCACGACGGCAGTGAAACGAGAAGGCATAGTTTAAACCGTGCGCACGATATGGCGAGCTACGGATTCGGCTGCCCTCCTTCCCAGGAAGGCGCTAAACAGCGGCTTGATTGCGGGTAGAAGATGCGGTTCGTGCGCGCCGAGTTTAGCGGAGCGTGCAATGCGATTGGCGGCCTCCTGCCCAAAGTAGAGTTCTACCGCTCGCGTCGAACGCAGGTTGACCGAGTTTCTCAGAAAGTTGCGGTGCGGGATCTCCGGTGGAAGGCCTCGCAACGCAGACCAGACACGCATACTGGCTTCCAGATTGCAGAGCCCATCGTTCAAAAGAATCGCCTGGCGGTTTCGCTGTTCCGAGCCAATCTGGCGCAAATGAGTCTGGGCTTCGCGAAGGGTGCGGGCATCCTCATCACATTTCCGACAGACTGCCAGGTGAGCTTCTAGAGCCCAGTGCTCCGCGAGAGCCAAATCACCGTCAACCCAAGCCAGGATGTCCTCGATCCCGGGGTGCAGGCCGGGAATAGCGCGGCGCCACGCCCATGTGAGCAAGCGTCTTACCATGCGTCCCGTCCGTTCCGGCCGATCGCCGTGCGTATCTTTCGGACCGCGCGAGAGGTGAGTGCGCCAACAGTACCGGACCGCAGCTTCAGCGTGGAGGCAATCTCGTCATAGTGAAGCCCCTCGCTCCTCAGCCGGAAGCACTGAAGCTCCCTCGCCGTCAGCGTATTTTCAACGAGAGCCAGCACCTCACTGCGAAAGTAGTTGCCTTCGACATCCTGCATCTGATCCGAACAGGAGCGAACCTGTTCCAAGCTTCGCTCTTGCCGCGTCCGGAATTCCTTTATTCTGTCCAACAGATAATTGCGAATCACACGGTAAATCCACGCACGGGGAACGGCTACCTTCTCGCCGTTACACAGAGCCACGAAATAGCGGATGAATCCCTCCTGAAGCGCATCACGAGCCAACTCCTCGTTACGAATCAGCGCCAGCGCATAGCTGAAAAACTCCGCCGCACTCTCGGCGTAAAGCTCCGAAACTTCCCGCTGGGCTTGATCGACCAGCGCTTGCGCTGGGCCGATTAACACTTGTTTCCGCAGCGAAAGCAGACGACCGTCCGAACCCGCGGGTGATGCAAGCGAAGCAACGGGGATTGCTTGCGAAAACCACATAAACACAGTTGTGCAGAGATCATATCATGGGGATCGGATTCCCGAGAAGTGCTACGAGGCGGCCGGAAAAAAAAGGCTTGGGCGTAAAGAAATCGGCGGGTTGCTCGTCATTAGTCCGACAGAGATGCGTCTGGGCGGTGGAGTACACCTCCGCCAGCGCGGCTTCAGGCAGGGGGGAACACATGAACAGATTGTATCTGGCGACCGGAACTTTATTTTTGGCTCCGGCGATGCTGCTGGCGCAAGGGAATCGCGCCGAGATTACAGGTACCGTAACCGACCCCAGTGGAGCGTCGGTCACGGGTGTCGACGTGACGGCGAAGAACGTTGCTACCGGAGTCAAGAGCCGCACCGTCACCAACGACTCAGGTATCTACGCGATTCTCAATCTTTTCCCAGGAACTTATTCCCTCGAGTTCAAGAAGGATGGATTCAAGCCGATCGAGGTTCCAGGCATATCGCTGGACTCGACCAAGGTCGCCCAATTGAATGAGACGCTGGCGCTAGGTTCCCTTAGTGATTCGGTGACGGTGACTGCAGAGGCGCCGATTCTGGACAAGGAGACTCCGACCATCGGGACAAACCTGAAAGGCGACGTAGTTACCGATCTGCCGCTGAATGCCTTCGGGGGCAGGGATGCCGAGGCATTCGCATTTGCGCTAACTCCGGGCTATTCCGCGACGAGCAACACATACGAAGCAGTAATCAACGGTACTCAGGTTTTTACGAAAGATTTCACGGTAGACGGCACCTCCGGGACGGCAACCATCCAAGGAGACTCCATAGAGATTGGCCCCAGCATGGAGGCCATTCAGGAAGTGGAAATTCAAACCAGCGGGTTGGCTGCCGTGAACAGTATTACAAATGGCGGCGTTGTGATGTTCAATCTCAAGTCGGGTACGAACCAGTTCCACGGAAGCGCCTTTGGGTATGGCCACAACGAAATCCTGGATGCGAGAGTTTGGGGCAATCCGACAAAGCCGAAGTCGCGTTTCTGGAATTACGGTGTCAGCGCGGGCGGCCCGATCATCAAGAACAAGACCTTCATCTATGGCACGTTCGAGCGCTATCAGCAGCACGATTTCACGCTTGGACCTCTCGGAAACAACACAGGCGCGGCCAGCGTCCCCACGGCGGCATTTCTCAATGGCGATTTCAGCGCACTCCTGAATACCAGCACTAAGTTAGGAACTGACGTTCACGGAAACCCGATCTATGCCGGGGCCATCTTCAATCCGGCTGATCCGGGGGCCGTTTTCGCGGACAACAAGATACCGTCGAGCATGTTTAGCCCGGTTTCCGAGAAGATCGCGGCACTCTATCAGAAGTACTACACGCCACAGATCAATTCGCTAGTGGGAAACGACCGGATCCTGGCGTTACCCGCCGGCGCCTCGCAGACCCCGAATCAAGGGGTGATCAAGCTAGATCACAATCATACAGAACGAAACCATTTATCGGGCTCCTGGATTTATGATCATCGGCCCCGGCTTAACGAGGATTGCGGCGGCGTTTGGCAAGAAGGAAGCACAGACGGAGGCCCGCTCGCCTGCGCCCGCAATCAATTAACCGTATCCAACGAATTCCGTGCCAGTGATTCATTCAGCATCACTCCAAACCTGCTGAATGTGTTTAACGCCACCTACAATCGATATTGGAACGGCTCGGTTCCGGCGGAGGCGGGGACAAACTGGCCGTCGCAGCTGGGTCTCGGCAACACCGGCGTCAGCAACTTTCCCGTTATCAATTTCGGCGCCACTATAAATGGTATTAACACAACTTCCATCGGTAATAGCTGGCAAGGCTTCTATATCGGTAGCACCTTTATTTACGGCGATACTCTCTCCTGGACCAAAGGTAAGCACGCATTCACTTTTGGAGGCGATTTCCGCGCCATGCAGATCAGCAGCCAGGCGGGATCCGGCGCGCTCAGCTTCAATTTTTCCAATAACTCGACCGGCGCTGCAAGCGCTTCGTATGCAAACCAAGTTGGATTCGGCTTTGCCAGCTTCTTATTGGGCGATGTGCAATCCGCCTCTGAATCCACGCCATTGGATCTGTATGGGCGGCGGAAGGCGATGGACCTGTTTGCCCAGGACAATTGGAAACTTACCCCCAAGTTGACCGTGACTATCGGGCTCCGATGGGATGCGACGTTCCGTTTTCATGAAAAGTACGGGCACTGGGCTAACTTCGATCTCAGCGCCATCGATCCCAATCTCGGCATTCCAGGAGCAATTGCCTACGCAAAAGGGGGTGGCGACAGTTTCGAAAAGAACGAGGACTGGCACAACTTCGGCCCCCAGATCGGGTTCGCGTATAGCCCTTGGAAGAAAGTCGTGTTCCGCGGCTCGTTCGGCATCCTTTACGTGCCTATCGGTATTCAGTACTACGAGGGCGTCCCGTACGGGTACGCACCTGGATTCCGCGGCACTAACGCCGCATCTGCATCGTTCAATTGGAATTCAGGCTATCCCGGTGTTTATACACCAGGAACGATGACGACAACCCCTCCGATCACACAGTTCCCTGTCGTCACGGTTGACCCGAACGCCCTAAAAGCGGGCTATACGGATACCTTCAATATTGGTGTTCAATACGAACTGACGCCAACGATGCGCATCGAGGGCAGTTACATTGGCAACCGTGGCCATCATCTACAGGATTCCGCACTGAACAATAACCAGGCTAACGCATCAACCTTCTTCAACCTCATCAATTCCGGGAATGGATTTAATTACGTCTGTGACAAGGGTATAGCCGCTAAATACGGAGTTCCGTTTCCCTATGCAGGTTTCTGTGCTCCCGCCGTTTCGGCCATCGCGCCATATCCGCAACTTTCCGCGGCGGAAACTACCTATTGGTTCTATCCCACTCTCTACTACGTCGGTTTACCTCTTGGGCAGTCGTACTATGACTCCATGGTTCTGCATCTGGTCAAACAAATGAGCAGTGGCCTGACCATGAACATCAGCTATACACTTTCACGAAACCTCTCAGACACCTTCAACAATTTCGGCGACAGCTACGACGTTGCAGGCATTCAGAATTTCGCAAATTTGAGCGAGGCTGCCCACACGCTGTCGGCTTACGACCAGACGCACACGGTAAAGAGCGCCATCACTTACGATCTGCCCTTCGGCAAAGGCCGCAAGCTGCTTGCTAATCAATCACGGCTGATCAATGGGCTGGTGAGTGGCTGGAGAGTTTCCGGAGTCATGCTTTATGCTTCTGGAAAACCTCTGACCTTCTACTCGAGTAACTACTATTACTATCCTGCCTGGGCGGCGACCTATGTCAATTACAATCTTGCCGGATATGGCGGGCGCAAATTCAATCCGGGAAGCTTTGAGCAACCCACAGGTAATGACCCGGCTCCCAACGGGGATCTATACTTTCCCGCATCCGTCGCCACTAACCCGGCGTATGGCCAGCTCGGTTCAGGCCCCGCGCGCATTAGCGCACTGCGCGATTTTGGCTTGGCAAACGAGGATGCCAGTCTCTTGAAGTACATGTCGTTCGGGGCAGATGGCAAGTATAAGTTACAATTCCGTGTAGAATTCTACAATATTTTCAACCGGCATGGCTTCGCCGATCCGGATACGAGTCTCACAAGCAAGACCTTTGGCTACGTAACGGGAGTGAATTCCACGCCCCGGAACGGTCAGTTCGGCGCGCGTTTTCAGTGGTAGCGGCGGTGGCCGCCAGACTGGGCTACACGTTAGTCGCCGTAACAATTGCGGGAATAGCATCCTTCACCTCGGCGGGAGCGCCAACCAGCCATTCCGGCACTATTTATTATATCGATTGCGCGCAGGGCAATGATTCAGCTGATGCGCGCTCACCCTCCACGAGCTGGCGAACGCTCGCCAAAGTATCTCAGCAGGTGTTCCGTCCCGGTGACTCAGTCCTGTTCAAGCGTGGAACCACTTGCTCCGGTATGCTCTGGCCGAAGGGATCAGGTGCGACGGGATCTATCATCACACTCGGCGCTTGGGGAGATGGTCCGCTGCCCCGAATCCAGTCTGGGCCGGACCAGGAGGCTGCGCTTAAACTTTTCAATCAGGAGTATTGGGACGTTGAAAGCCTGGAGTTGATCGGGGGACAGCCGCATGGGCTCTTCGTCAGTGGCGACCAAGGCGTCTTACATCACATCTACGTGAAGAATGTCGTTGTGCACGATGTCACCGGCGAGGTGAAGGCAAAAGAGGGCGGCCTGCTCGTGATATCTCCGGGTAAGGTCGAACAGCGTTTTGACGATATTCTCGTAGATGGCGTTACCGCTTACAGCACTTCACAGTGGGCTGGAATTCTAGTGGGTGGCGGCGATTTCGGCTATCCACCGGAGTCCACATACGGTACCAATGTGGTAATACGCAATTCCATCGTTCACGACGTGCAGGGTGACGGCATCATTCTTTTCCGAATTAAGAACGGCCTCATTGAGAACAGCGTGAGCTGGAATACCGGCATGCAGGAAACACAAACCATCGGCACTCCCAATGCGATCTGGACGTGGATGTGCCACGACTGCATGGTGCGGCGCAATGAAGCGTTCCTCAGCGATAGCCCGGGAGTGGATGGTGGCGCGTTCGATATCGACTATGGAGATGCCGACAACACCGTCGAAAACAACTTTGCGCACGACACGCAGGGCTATTGTGTGGCGGTTTTCGGCGCGGGTTGGACTACCGTGAACAGCATAGTGCGCAACAACGTCTGTCTCAATAACGGCCGCAGCCCGCGCTTGGCGCGTTATCAAGGCGCCTTGTTTCTCTGGACCTGGAACAATGGAAAGCTGAGCGGACTGCGGGTGGAGAACAACAAAATCTACTGGAACCCTGCGGTGGATGCTCCGGCCGTCATCAACAGCGCTAAGTTCGAGGGCACCGGCTCGTTCGAGAACAACGTGATTCGCTCTTCCGCACCGTCACTGATTTCAAGCAACGGCTCGCTGAAGCTTGACGGCAATTCGTACGAGTACACGGGAGCCGGCTCCCCCGTGTGGCAGTACGCAGCCAACTCTTATACAAGTTTTGAGACGTACCAGAGAGAGTCAGGCCAGGATGCTCACGGCCGGATTAGCCAGTCCGATGGTGCAGACCATCTCAAGACGGCGACGCAGTTGCACGATTCCCCAGAAAGTCCGGCCTCTTTGGCCGCGTTCGCCGGCAAATGGCTGCTGCTCGGTTTTGTGTCGCCAAAAGCAGAGGAGGACGGATCATCTCGCGGGCAGGTAACTTTTCTGACGAGCGTGCATGAGCAATTCCGATCGCTGGGCTTGCAAGTGGCGGTGATGGTCGAGTCCCCGCTTGCCTCACAGGCGGCTCGCAACCTAGCGTACGATTGGAACCTGAGCGAAATTCCACTGCTCGTTGATGACGGCCATTCCGCTCTCCAAGCCTGCGGTCTGGCGCACGCTCCGTCGATGGTTTTGATCAGTCCGGAAAGGAGAATCGTGTGGCGAAACAATGGTGCTGTCTCGCCGGGTGAATTGGGTCTGGCGCTGCGCTCCGCGCTGGGCGAACCGCGCTACGCTCAAATGCGCGCACAAGAAAAATGAGCCGTCGTCAATTCCTCCTTCTTCTGTCTGGATGTTCCATCGCTGCACTGGCTCAGACTGCCGCTGACAAGGGTCCGCACATGCTGCGGGACCCCATCTTCGTCTATAACAACTGGTCTTCTTACGACGAGTTGTCGGACAACGTGCCGCTAACCGAGCAGCTGGCCATGAAGGAGTTGGATGAACTGCTGCGCCTCCGCCGCCACAGTGTCCGTTTCGACTACTACATGATGGATGCTTTTTGGTTTGCGAAGGACGGCGGCTACCGCACGTGGCGGAAACCGACCTGGCCGAATGGCCCGGACCGCTGGATGGATGAATGCCGCAAGAACGGCATCCGGCCTGGAATGTGGTTCGGAACAAATCTTCTGGTCCAACTCGATCCCGCCCCAGAATGGCTGGATTCTCTGAACGCTCAGAAGAGCGCCATGTGTTTTTACAAGGGTGGCTTTCTGCCGCATTTCATCGAGACCCTCCAGTACTGGTATGACCGTGGCATTCGCATGTTCAAGTTCGATTTTGTAGATTTCGGCGCTGCCACACCGGAAATCGAAGCCTCGACGCCACCCGCGGAAATTCGCATGCGGAATGAGTCCGCGTTTCGCGAAGCGCTCGCACATTTTCGCGAAAGTAATCCCGATGTTGTCCTGGTCGCCTTCAATGGATTTGGCGGGAACGTGGACGGCACCTCGCTCCCCTTCCCTTTCCTGGATCCGATCGACTTACGCTGGCTAGGAGTTTTTGACACGCTCTACTCCGGTGATCCGCGGCCGTCGGATGTGCCCATGATCAACTTCTGGAGGTCGGCCGACCTCTACGGCGACCACATGGTCCGCCGCTATAACGACAGCTATCTTCCGCTCGAGCGTGTCGATAGCACCAGTGTGATGTTCGCCACCACCGGCACGGATTACTATCGGCGTACCGGCGCCTGGAAGAGCAGCGTGCTGTTAATGATGGCGCGTGGAGGCTGGATCAATACCATCCACGGCAACATGGAATTGATTAATGATCGGATGGCGGAGTGGTTGCACAACGTGCAGTCGCTTTATCTGCCGATGCAAGCGGTGGGCCGCACAAAGACCTTCGGCGGCGTCCCCGGCGACATCGAACCTTATGGCTTCGCATCGCTGGACGCGAACGGCGCGCTCTATGTCGTGGTGAATCCGACAGAAAGCGTGCGGACCATCGCAATGCCTGAACTGTCCCGGGAGCAGCACCCGCTCGGTCAGGGCCGCATTCTCTTTCGCGATGCTGGTTTTCAGCCGGCTCTCTCGGGCAACTCCATCACTTTGGGTCCGGAGCAACTCGCGCTCGTCGGCTACGGGCAAAATGCGCGCGCGCAATACGACCTGGGAATCGAAGAAGATGTTCGGATTCACATTTCCATCGAGCCGATTCCAGCCGCCTTCACGTCGCATGTCCGCAATGAAGTGCAGGCATCGGTTGCGCCGCCGCAAGCCGCTGACGTGCGCATCATCATGCGGCAACGGTCCCCCGACGGTCAGATACGGCGCACATGGGCCGGCGGGCCGCCCAACGGCAAGACCATGGGAAAGGTTTTCCAGATCCACGTGCAGCAGCAGGCGAAGTCCATTCCCGTTGAGATCCAGTATGACAAGGCCATTTGGAGTGGCCTATCCTGGGCTGCCGGTGAGGTACGGTCCGCAGCGATCGCGGGGAACGGTCCGCTGGTAGTTACTTGCTCCTCCGGCGAAAAAGACGATGTCAAACTGGAGGTCCATCTGTACGCCGTGAAATACCGATGAGCTTGGGAGGCACCGTGTCGGCTGGCCTGTGCGCCAGCTGTGCGCACAGCGAGATTATCCGATCCAGCCGTGGCTCGATGTTCTACCGTTGCAGGCTCTCGGACACGGACCCGCGCTTTCCCAAGTACCCGAGGCTGCCTGTGATCGAGTGCGCTGGCTGGAGCGTGAAGACGCCGGCGAGGTCCGATCGCCAGGCAAAGCTTAAGCCGAGTCTAGAGTAAGCGGGATCGGTTGTTTGCCGTCAGTGTCCAATACGCCCAGCTCCTTGGCAACTTGTGCCGCGATCACAACCTTGCCGGATCTCTTGATCAGATTCGGTTCTGCGCTCAAAGCGGCGACCACCCTGCCGATGAACTCCGGGCTCTCGCTGTTCGCGAGGTTCAGCCAACCATTCTCCGCTGCCTGAAGCACAGCCTCGGTTCGCACCAAGCCCGGGTAGAGCGAAAGCGCGGTGACGCCATGATCGCGGAGCTCGTGAGCCATATCCGCCGACATCTTATCCGTAGCCGCCTTCGAAATCCCGTATATCGCATTGCCCAGATACTTCTGGGCGGCCCAATAGCTGATGTTGACGATCAAGCCTCTGCGCCGGGGGATCATGGAACGAGCCGCGTGCGCGGACGCAACAAAGGCCGAACGTACTCCCACGTTCATCATGCTGTGCCATCGGTGCGGCGGCTGTTGCCAAAATGGCAGGGGCCAGGTGAATTGGCCGTCTTCCATCATCCGTTCGTAGCCACCCCAGGCGGAATTGACCAGTACTTCGAGCCCGTCGGTAGCCTCGGCGATTCTCTGAAACACCCGCGTGGTGTCATCGTCCCGAGCATGATCGCAACGAATCCGCATAATCGACGGTGGAAGGTCCGCAGAATCTATGCTTCGACCCGTCGCAATACGGTGAAGCCGGCTGCCGACAGCCCGAGCGCGACGCCACGCCCGACACCGCGTGAACCTCCAGTCACAAGTGTCAGTTGGCATACGCCACAATAGGCGAACAAAAGGAGAAAATCAAGCCCTGGTCGGAGTAGAAATCAGCGCCGGCGCATCACGTTCTGGCTTCATCTCGCAACGAAATGTTGCCGTGAACTGGAAGACGCTCCCTTGGCCCATCTGGCTATCCACCCAGAGATGCCCGTTCATCATGTCCACCAGCCTCGACGAAATGGTCAAACCTAAACCGGTGCCGCCGTACTTTCGCGACGTGGAAGAATCCACCTGGCGAAACGCTTCAAAGATGAGTTCGAGCTTGTCCGGCGGGATTCCCACTCCCGTATCGGATACCGCGAAATGCACGGTGACCGCGGAATCCTGGCGGTCCAGTAGCGCTGCTCTCAACGCGATCGACCCCGCACTGGTGAACTTGATCGCGTTGTTCAGCAGGTTTAGCAGAATCTGGCGGAGCCGGAACGGGTCTCCGATCAGCCGATTGGGAATATCAGGCGCAACTTCGGAGGTAAGCCCGAGACCCTTCTGTTCGGCATTGATCGCAAGCGTTGCCACAGCTTCCTGCACACAACGATGCAAGGAAAACTCCACGGGATTGAGTTCCAGGCGTCCCGCTTCGATCTTAGACAGATCGAGAATGTCGTTGAGCAGCGCCAACAGGAATTCTGCCGATCGCCTGGCATCCATGAGATACTCGCGCTGCTCGGTGGACAGATCGGTATCCAGAACCAGATCGGTCATCCCGATAACGCCGTTCATGGGGGTGCGAATCTCATGGCTCATGTTGGCGAGGAATTCGCTCTTTGCCCGGCTGGCGCATTCCGCGGCGGCCTTGGCGCGCTCCAACTCCTGGGCCGCGCGCCTCTGTTCGGTAACGTCGCGAAAGCCCCATACCCGCCCCACGCTCTTGCCTTGGACACGCTGGGGCTCGGAGTGCCGCTCAAAGACACGTCCGTCCTTAAATTCGATGATGTCGTCGACCTGTGCGTCAGGGTCTGCGTAGATGTTCTTGACCTTGGCTACGAACGCCTCTGGATCGCGAAGTTGGGAGGCGACAAACTGGAGTGCGGCGGTGTGGTTCTTGGCATCGAGCAACATCCGCGGAATCGCCCACATCTCCAGAAATTTTTGGTTGTAGGTTACGATCTGGCTGGCGGAATTTACTACCATGATCCCGTCAGCAGTCGACTCCAGCGTGGCGCGGATGGTCTCCGTGCGCTCCTCCACTTTCCTTCGCAAGAAGGCCACCCACAGCGCACTGAAGAAGATGGCGCTGGCAAGAATGACCAGGAGCCAGGCAATTCTGCGCGCCGTCCACCAGGACGACTGCTCGAGCACGACAATATCCCGCTCGGACCGCAGCAGGATGCGATACGCGGTCGCCTGGCGGTATTCGTCGGTTTCAACAGACCAGACACCAGTCGTCTGGACGCGGCTCCCTACGGGAATGGGGCGCAGTGCTTCTCCGGCGGCTTTCTGGTTAGCACGTGCTGTGAACGTGAAGCTTCCCAACTGCATAGTCAGAACAATGAAGTTGCCACGCATCGACTGGTCGATGAGGGTGCCTTGAATCTTGACCAGTTCCGCGTCCTGGTCGGCGCTCAGACTGCTGTTGTGGGTCAGGTCAATGGGTTCCGGAAGCAAACCCGGGCCGAGTTTCCGGTACTGGCCATTTTCCAGAACGGGCGCATACATTCCTGGCGCGGGGAACCCGATGGCATCGACTCGATCGCCGGGTGCAAGCGACGTTAGCTCGGTGCTGCTGATGACAACTCCTCCGTCTGTGTCCTGCAGGAAGAAATATCGGCCCGGCTCCGCCAAAGTCACCACACCTTGCACACGAATCCGGTGACCGGACACGCCTTCCGGAGTGAAGCGCATCAAACTGTTGGTCGGCAGAATCGGCAATGTATATGGATCGGCACGCGCGGCCTCATTTACATGGACCTGGTCGATGCTCGGAGCGTAGATTTGGATGCCCATCAGTTGCCGCTTATCGTTAAACAGAGTGGCGCACGCCCCTCGGATGCTGACGTCTGCGTCAATTAAGGAACTGTAGTTCCAGGCTTTGTCGAAGCCCGCGATCACGGCCCGAAACTTGTGACCTCCTGCCCCAACCCCCAGTTCCACGGCATCTGCGTCAAGCTCAATCGAGTGCACGATACCCCGAAGCTCGATCCATTGGCTGTCTTGCTGGCCCGTCAGCAGGTCGTCCAGCGGCAGATGATTTGGTGAGGGAAGCGATGCTTTTCCTATGACGTGTATTTGAGGATTGTCGACGATCGGCGCAAACGCGCCGGGAGCGGTGACCCCGCGGACCTCTACCAGATCGCCCGCGTGCGCCCCGGCCTGGTGGTTCTCGATGTAAACACCGCCGGTGTCATCCTGGAAGAAGGTCACTCCCCAGGTGGAGAGATTAACGGTGAGGACGCCGCGCAACTCCACCGGATAGCCCAAGCGGGATTCATCGGGCGTGAGTCTGCGTATCTGGGCGGCCTTCGTGAGTACCGGAAGCTTGCCCGGCGCGTCTGCGTGGACGAGGCGATGTCCTCCGAACAGCAGAGCGGCAAACATGAGCCCTCGCATCCACGCGGGCGCGTGCGGGGCGCTCGAGCGCGACGTCATTTCCCTCCCCGTTGAACGGTGTTGCCTCTGGGTAGAAACCCCGGCTTGATACTAGTGTTGCTGGCACGCGGCTCCCGCACAATAACGAAGAAGTTAGCAGCGCAAGGTTGTCAGAAGTTAACAATGGTCGCGAGGCAACTCCGGAAAATCTATTCAATACGTTCTAATAGGACGGACTCGCTGTCGTAATCACCAACCAGCCGCAAGTCCAATCCATGATTCTGTAAGTAGGCCCCGCTGGCCGTGTCCAACTTTTCTACCAACTTGTTTTGATCGAGAGGTTTGATCCGATAGACGCTCTGCTCATCGAGCCCTCGCAGGCGTATCGTGGGAGCCAGCCGGCCATACTGCTGCGAGTGCAAGAATGCAAACAATACCGACTGCTTCCCATCTTCCGAGACATATTGATTCGCCGTCAATTCGCCCTCGCGCGGCGAAAACAGGCGATAAAGCTTACCCTGCTGCACCGTGCGCCGAATGTTCTTGTAGTATGCAACCATCTTCGTAGCCAGCGCGAAATCGTCATTTGTCCACTTATTCAAGTTATTGCCGATTCCGAGTGAGCCCATCATGGCGACGAGAAACCGGTATTGAAGTGGCGTCGTCCGCCCATTGAAATTGGGAACGTCGGTGACCCACGCCATCATCACTTGCGCCGGATATGCGTAACTGAAGCCCTCTTGAATGCGCAGCCGGTCGAAGGCTTCGGTATTGTCGGATGTCCAAACCTCGTCTACCCTTTTCAAAATGCTCAGGTCGACTCGCCCGCCCCCTCCGGAGCATGATTCGATTTCCAGCTTGGGATGCTTGGCGCGGAGCCGGTCGATGATTTCGTAGACATTGTTGGTGTACTTCACCCAGATCTTTTTCTCATTCGCCGGACCAACTTCCGGCCACCCGGGTTCCGAGAAGTTGCGGTTCATGTCCCATTTCAGGAACGCGATATTGTTCTCGCTAACCAGTTTGTCCAGCCACGCAAAGGTGTACTCCTTCACATCGTCGCGCGCCATATTCAGGATCAACTGGTTGCGAGCCTCGGTTCGAGGCCGGCCCGGAAAATTCATCGCCCAGTCGGGATGCTTGCGATAGAGGTCGCTATCCGGGTTGACCATCTCCGGTTCCACCCAGATGCCGAAGTCCATGCCGAGACCGTTCACGTATTGGATCAGCGGCTGCAAGCCATTGGGGAATTTCTTCGGATTGACATACCAGTCGCCCAAGCCTGCGTGATCGTTGTTGCGCGCGCCGAACCAGCCATCGTCCATTACGAAGCGCTCGACACCGATTTTTGCCGCCTTCTCCGCCAATGCTTTCTGGCCCGGCTCGTCCACGTTGAATTCGGTCGCTTCCCAGGAATTGTAGAGAACGGGTCGCGGCTTGGCCATCACGCCGCCGGGGAGAATGAACTCGCGCGTAAAGCCATGCAGCATGCGCGAAGCCTCGCCGAAGCCATGGTCGCTAAAGCCGCCGTAGAATGGCGGCGTTTCCAGCAGCTCGCCAGGCTGGAGCTGATAGTCAAAATCAAAAGTGTTATAGCCTCCTGTAACCCGGACCTGCTGATGCGGCGTCTGTTCCACGGTGAACTTCCAGTTCCCACTCCAGCCGAGCGCGCCGAACCATACTCTGCCGTGTTCCTGATTTGCGTAGGAGCCGTTACCGTCTGGCGCGTCGATCGCGAACCAGGGATTGGTTTGATGGCTGGTGGTGCCCCGACGGCTTTCGAGTACCTTGCCTCCGGGATGGATCTCTTCCTGTACGAGCTGTGTCTCGCCTGCCCAGCGCCCGTTCAAGTAACTCAGCCGGTAGCCGTCGCCAGGTGGCGCGTACCAGACGCCTGTCTGTGCGCTCTCGATGGTTATGGGCTGCGCGGTCTTGTTCTCAATAGAGGCGTGCTTCTCAATAATCCCGGGATGCACCTGATAGTGGAGCGTCACAACCAGGTTGTACTGATTGTCTTTAGTCACCACCGTGAGTGCGTCGCCATGAATTTCGTGACTGACATAAGCCAGCACCAAGTCACGGTTGCCATCATTGAATATCACTTTCAGACTCGGCTCCGTATACATGTTGCTCCCCCAACCGGGATATTCGCCCGGCGTCGTGCTGGCGGAGCCATCGAACGAGGCCCATTCAGGAGCTGCGTGGGCCGGTGCGAGATCCGCATCGCGCCACAGCTTCTTGCCCCAGTACACGTGCTGCAGTTGATTTCGTTCGTTCACTCCGAATACGTAGCTGGCGTTGGCTGTATCGAGCACAAAGAGTTTCTTGTCGGCCAGATAGCGTACAGGATTTTCTCCGAAAGCACACGCACACACAACGAGTGCGCCGAGAAGAGAGAAGCGGTAGCGGTTGATCACGGAACCTATGATATTTCGAAACGGAGGCACGCGCGACCCAGGTAGATTTCGTCTCCTGAATTAAGCCGCTCACCGCGCTTTCCGCCAGAAGGCACTTCGATGGAGCGCCCGTCCCGGAAGATCCGCGTACCGTATTCGCTCGAGTCGTCGCAAATGCGGTATTCACTCGTCTCCGCGTCCAGACGAATGTGAGCGTGGCCGCGCGAAACGGTCGCGTTAGCTTCGTCCGCGCTATCTTCAAACACGATGTCGTTACGGCGAATCACGCGCTGGCGGGAATCGGTAAGTTCAGCCAGGCGCCCGATATTGATGCGCGGCTTGTCCAGCACGAAGGTCTCCTGGCCGGCTTTTCCACGCGCGATAGTCAGCCGTGCGGGACTGGGTTTGGAGGCTGTGACCGTCGGCGCGCTGCGGTTTTCGTAGAGGATATCGACACTCCTCGGTCCGCTCTCGGCAGTTTCGATTTCCACGGCGAAGCCGGCGGGGATATCGCATCCAGTGCCCGCCAGGCACTCGCGAATGTCCTTTTCGAGCCTGCCCTCAGCACTGAACGCCACCTCGAAGACGGCGCGTCTGGCGGCGTCCGGTGAAGCCAGTCGCACCACGACGTGATTGAACGGGAAGATTCGCTCACCGCGCCGGGCCGTCTGGATTTTGCCGGCAACCTCGTCGAGAATGCCGCGGTGCACCAGCAACAACTCATCGGATTCCGCCGGCCCGAAGGCCTTCTCGGTCCATTTGCGAAACTCGCGCTCGATGGTTTTCTCGACTTCCGAAAAGAAACTCATGGCCGCTCCTCCGCCGCGCCAATCAAGCCCAACTCGCGGGCTGCCCCGACGATCTCCGCCGCGGCTGCCGCCGGATACGTGCCGCCGTACTGGCCATTTTCAATCAGAATGGAAAACGCAATTCGCCTGGTAGCCTTTCCAGCCGGCGCAAATCCGATGAACCACGCATGGGACGGAGCGTCCGCCAGCTCCGCGGTCCCGGTTTTTCCGGCGATCGGCACCACTCCCCCGGCCGCACGCCGACCCGTACCGCTTGTGACGACCTCACGCATGAATCGCGCCATGGTCGCCGCCACATCCGGACTGAGTATCTGCTTTGGCTCGGTCGCCTGAGCCGCGCCGTCATCCAGAATCCAGTGCGCGCCCGGCATCATCCCACCATTGGCCACCGTTGCGGCAACGCGGGCCATCTGGAACGGCGACGCCACCACCTGCCCCTGACCATACGAAGATTGCGGCAGCGATTTGCGAAGTTGCTCCGGCGTGTTCGGCGAGGCTACCGCGATACCAAGAAGGCTGGCCGTTTCGAACAGCGGCTGTGCGCCAACGTCATACGTTCCAAGTTGAGCGAAATATGCGTTGCAGGAAACGACGGTGGCGCGCTCCAGGTCAAGCGTGCCATGTGCAGTCTTATCCAGAATGTCATCGCGGATCGGGCGGTTCGAGCGTCGCAAGTAATTTCCCACACGGCCATCGGGAAGCCGAATGCACGAGTACTGCGCGTGTTCGAGCGCCGGGTCCTTGCGCAGCGCGGACATCGCGGTAACGAGCTTGAATGTGGAACCCGGCGGATAGAGGCCGTAGCGCGCACGATCGAGATATGGATTAGCGTTATCCGAATCCGGCTCCGCCATCGGTTCTTCTCCCGGTCCCACCGGCGCCAGCGGATAGCTCACCGATGCCAGCAGATCACCATTCGCAGGATCGAGCACCACCAGCGCCCCTTTCTCCTTGCCGGCCTGACGCAGCTGCCGCTCCAGAATCTGCGCCGCCCGTATTTGCAAGCGCGCATCAATAGTCATGCGCATATCGCGCGGGCGGTCGAGCACGCGGCGAACGTCGAGATGCTCCGGCTCGTACCGGTGGCGCAGCAACGGAACCAGCTCGCGGTAATCGTAGCGAATGGTGCGCTCGGCGGCGCCGGTTTTCGGGTTCTTCACTTCCACCAGCATCGGCCGGTCATCATAGCCGCGAAGGCGCGTAGCGGAATCGCGCTCGACGAACGATGTATTGCTCGCTCCCCAGCGCATACGCGTGCGCAGGTCGCCAAGCAGATCGAATGTCAGCCCTCCGAACGGATAATGCCGGCTTTCGGTGCGTGAGCAGGCGCGATCGATATTCACCCCGAGGCGCGTATAGTCGGCCCGGTGTGCTTCCAGTTGTTCCCAGCGGCTGGTGGCTAGCGGCAGACCGTTACGGTCGTAGATGCTGCCTTTCGGGATCTCGCGCATGATGGCGAGGAAGCGCGGATTGTATTGGTAGCGTCGTGAGCCATCGGCCTGCACCACCAGCGCACCCTGCCCCATCACCGCCGCACTGCGCAGCACCTGCACATACGCCGCCTTCGCCACAATCAGCAAAGCCAGGCTTCCCAGAACGATTCCCATGGCTTTCACTGGCGCACGGAATGGCAGATTGCGCTCCGGCTCGGATGCGCGGCGGGAGATCGAAAGCAGGATCGCGAAAACCAGAAAGTTGGCTAGCATGGCCGTGCGGCCATAACTCAGAAATGGTGTTACAACACCCGACAGCGGCATGACGCCGAGTGCCCCGCCGCCGATCAGCAAAATCTGCAGCGCCGTCGCCGCCGCCAGTCCCGTCGCGAGAAAGAATTCGTAGTCGCTTTCCGCGCGAAGTGCGATGCGGAACGCGCGATAAAGCAGAATAGCGTACAGAACAAAAATCGCGAGGAAGCCCAGGAACCCCCATTCTTCTCCCAGCGCCGAAAGGATGAGATCGGTGTGCGACGCAGGAACCAAGGCTGGATCGCCTAGCCCCAGGCCAGTGCCAAACGCGCCTCCCGTGGCAAAGCCCCAGAGAGACTGAGCGAGCTGATCGCCTCCGTGCACCGCGTTGTTCCAGGGTGAAATCCACATGTTGACGCGTGCGGCGACTGTGTGGGGCACTCCCAGCACGTAGCCCGCGCCGAAACCGCCGGCCAGCAGCGTGAGTCCCGTGAACAGCATCGCTGAACCGCTTCGCGCGATCGCATAAAGCCCAAGGAACAAACACGTGAACACCAGCGCCGGCCCCAGGTCTTTCTGCAAAAAGAAAAACAGAAGCGATAGCCCGACACAGACAATCACCGGAATCGTGTATTCGAGCGGCGGCAGATCGATATGTTTCGAAAGCCACGCCACTCGCGGCCGCGTTTCCCGAGCATGGCGCAAAATGTCCCAGCGCTCCGCGAAATAACCGGCCAGGAAAAGGATCAGCAACACGCGAATCAGCTCGACCGGCTGGAAGCCGAACAGGTTGACCTTGGCATCGCTCGTGCCAGGGCCATATCCAAACACAATGAGCAGGATGGACAGCGCAAAACTGCCAAGCAGTGGAACGAAGCTAAGTTTGCCGAAAGTGCGCCGGAAATCGACGGAGCTCAACGCAGCAAACAACAGGCATCCGCCGATGACGCCTTGCGCGAAGCCGACGAAGATCATGCCGTCGCGCACCGGATCGCGCAAGCTGACCATCAAGATCAAACCGGCGCCGGTCAACAGGAAGATGGGGACAAGCAGTGTACAGTCGCCCGTGAAGCCGCGCAGCAGCCACCAAAGCTCTACCGCCGAGTAGGCGCAGAAGAACAGCACCGCCCAGAGTAATAACTCGCGCCGGAAAACCGCCGGCCGCCTCACCACGAATTGCGGTTTGAGAAGGCGGAACTGCTCCGCCGTCAGCAGCGGTATTGAGCGCTCGCGGCCCGGGTCGGGCCCCTGCGCAATTCTGGATTTGAAACTAGCGAGCCCACGCGCGCCCCGGATCTCCGATTCTGTCACACGCAGCCGCGCCAGGGCGCCAACGTTTGGCAGACTCCCCGCAGCATCGTAGATTCGGCGCGCCACGAACTGCCGCTCGCCGGGATCAGTGATGATGTTGAGGAACGGCAGTATATCCTCGCGCGAAGCAAGCTCGTTCAGATTGAGCAACTGCTTCGCGGCCAGCCCTTTCTCGATTTCGCCGAACGCCGACGACTTCGCCCGATAGACCAGATACAATCCGCAGGCGATTAGAATGGAAACCGCGGCGAGCCATGCGAATTCACCGAGCGGCCATGCCCGCGCTCCCAGCCGCGCCGCGCGCGCCGCCACCCGGTCTTCGACTCTGCTTCGCGTTACGGCCATAAACGGAACCCGCCGCCCTGCAATTGCTTCAGCCGGTAATCCACCGCGGAGATCATGTTTTGAATACGCACAATGTTGCTGTTGGCATTCGCATCGGGAGCAATCTCCTGGTAGAGGCGCAGCGCGTGGTTGTAGTCGTCCTGCGCCTTCAGCACCTCGTCCTTCTCCTGCGGCAGTCCCTGGATCTTGCGCGAGTCGTACCAGAGCCGGTCGCCGCGGTCGCGGTATCCATCGGCAAGCTGGCCTTTGTCGCGATTCCCCAACGCATAGCCCCGCTTCTCCGCTTCTTGTAACGCCAGGTATGTCTTGTCGATGTCCTTGAGACCGTACTCATAGAGGCGCGCCAGGCCCAGTTCCGGATCCGGCGACTTTGGCATCAACTGCTGCGCCTCGTTGAGTTTCTCCGCGGCCTCGCTTAACGTGGCCGCATTGCGCCGCGCCGTGCCCACAATGCGCGCCACCTGCCCCTCACACAGGCGCAACTTTCCACGCACGAAATTGTCGCCGGAATCGAGCTGGAGAGCATCCCCCAGATATCCTCGCGCGCGTTCCCAGTCTTTCTGGAGCACTGTTTGCAATCGATACGTCGCGATCACGTGATCCGCGGCCGCCACCAGTTTCTGCTTCACCGCCCGGCGCGGGCCAATGAGAAACAGAGACTCCGACCGCCCCTTGGATAACTCCGTCCATCGTTGCCAAATAGCGTCGGTGTCGGTCAACGCTTCGGTCTTGATCTGACCTTCAAGCTGCTGGCCGCGCGTGTAAAGCAGGTACGCCGACGCGATTTCATAACCGGCGTAGGCGGCGATTATGAGAAACAGAATCCCGATCACCCGCAGGGCGCGCTTACTGATTTTCCAAAAGGATCGTGTTGGCCGAGCAGGCGGCGCAATGGGCGCATCTAGCGCGGATGCCGTCACGGTGCGGCGCGTGCTCTCGTCGGTCGTGGCCGCCACCGCGGGCGCTGTGGTCGTGCGCCTCGTGCTCTCGTCGGGCGCGGAGTTCGCCGCCGCCGTCCGCCGCGTGGCCTCGCGCCCGTCCTCAACCTGGGCCAGCACAGCGCCTCCGCCACGGAAGCGGATCAGATCAGCCGCGAAATCCGCCGCGGATTGGTATCGGCGCTCGGGATCGGAAACCAACGCCTTCATCAGTATGTTTCGCAGCGGTTCGGGACACGGATCGGGCGCGGGCGGCGGCGGAATGCGCGAGCGGATCATACGTTCCAGGCGCTCGGTGGTGGCCGCCTGATACGGCTGAAGGCCGGTGATCATTTCGTACAGCACCACACCCACCGACCAGAGATCCGACATGCGGTCCACGTCCCCTGAGTCGAGACGCTCCGGTGAGGCGTATTGCACGCTGCCAAATTCGTTGCGCGTGAGCCGGCGCGAGAGCGAGAGCGCCTTGGCGATTCCGAAATCCAGCAGCCGCACACAGCCCTGCGTATCGATGCGAATGTTCCGCGGTTTGATGTCGCCGTGAATGATCCCGTGGTACGACTTCCCGTCGATCGTAGTTTGCAGGCCGTGCGCGTGCTCCAGAGCCGCGCAAATCTCAATGCCAATGTCTACCGCTTGCGTAACCGCCATTGGGCCGCGCCGGATCGTCTCGGCGAGATCCTCACCTTCGATGTACTCCATGGAGACGTAGAAATAATCGTCTGCGTCCCCGGCATCGTAGATCCGCACCACTCGCGAGTCGATGGCGGCAAGGCTGGCCTGCAACGCCGAGCCGCGGCGTTCGGCTTCAATGCTGTCCAACGTATCCGCATCTGAGCCGTGCTCGATGATCTTCAGAGCGATGGTGCGGTCGGATTCTTCGTCGCGGCCCAGGTACACATCGGCCATGCCGCCACGCGCCAGCTTGCGGATGATTTCGAAGTTGCCTATCTTACGATTGACCGGAATCATTGCCGCCGCCTGTGCTGTTTCTGCGATCCCTTAGCCGCTTCCGGCTGTGCGCGGCCAATCGGTTCCCCGCTTGGGAAGAAATTGAATTTGAGAATGGTTGCGCTGTCCATGCCCTGAGGGATCACAATGCCTTGCGCCCCGTTTTCGGAAAAAACGTTTCCGACCAACACTGGCCGCGCCGCGCCGGAAACCAGGATGCCTGGCCGTGGTTCACGCGGATTTCGTCCGTTGCGCACAATATCGTTATGCGATAGCCATGGCGCAGCATCGCCCGAAATCAGGATGCCGCTGCCGAGGCTGTCGTGAATGGAATTGGCGCGAAAAATCGGCCGGCCAGTTCCGCGAATCTCTATCCCCGTCTGTGCGCCGCCGATCTCGCAGTCCTCCAGCTCGACATCCGAATTCGTCAACAGAATACCCATCGCCAGCGGCAGTTTCTCGTCCGCAAGAACCCGCAGTCCAGTGATGCGGACATTCTTGATGTTTTCCCCGACGATGGCAGCTACCTCGCCAGTTGCCGACGCAGGTGCGCGCAGAATAGCCGCGTGCGGAACACGGCTCGATATGTTAATCCCGTCGCGCAACCGCACCTGTTCCCGGTACTCGCCGCTGAGCAGTTCGATCGTGTCGCCGGGCTGTGCCTGCGAAAGCGCATCGGCAATCGCCGAGAACTGTGCGCCATCCGTCCTTCCCACGATGAGGACTCGCGCCGGAGAAGCAGGCACGGCGGGTCGCAGCGGATTCAATAATCCAAAGCGCAGTTGCAGCGCAGCCAGTAGCAGCGCACCGCCGACAAGTCCGTAAATCAACATGGCCGCGCGCCCGGTGAGAAAGCTCCCTTTCCCTCTTTCTGCAACGACGGATGCAACAGCCGTCGCGGCAAACATCGGCCCTTCCGCGATCACAACCGACACGTTATCCTTGCCGCCGGCACTATTGGCGGCGTCAACGAGTTCTTCAATGGCCACGTCCGGGTTCCCGGCGTGGCTCGCCACCGTGCGCAGAATCTCGTTCGAGGTCACCTGATCGCTCAGCCCGTCGCTACATAGCAGCAGGGCGCTGTCGTCCTCGAATGCAATCCTGATCAGCTCGATGAATTCGGGATCATCAGGAGTGTGCTCTTCCGTGCCTACATCGCGGTACACTTCGTTCCGCCGCGGGTGGCGCATGGCATCAGCCTCGGAGAGGTCGTTACTGTCCTCGCGTTCTCCCACCGGCGAATGATCGTGCGTGACCTTCTGAATACGGCCGCCCCGAATCTTATAAAGCCGCGAATCACCCACGTGGCCGATCACGGCCGATCCATCCTCCACCACGGCCACGGTCAGCACACAAGCCATTCCGTGCCAGTCCGGATTGGTGCGCGCCAGCCGGAATATCTCATTGTTGGCGACTGTAATTGCCTCGCGAATGCGCTCGCTCGCCGTTCCGGTCTCGCGTTCCAAACGGCTGCGCACCATGTTGACGGCAACGTCCGCGGCCTTCTCCCCCGCGGCATGTCCGCCGATGCCGTCGACGACCAACAGGATGCCCCGGCTCGGGTCGCAGTAAAAGCGATCTTCGTTGTTAGACCGGACCAGCCCCGGATGGGTGCCGCCCGCGCACCGCAGCTTCGTCCTCGACACCATCATTTCTGTTTTCGGTAAGCGCGGAAGACGTTCACCCAGGCCAGGCCACCCGCCAACAGGAGCAGGCCGCCGATGAAGAAGTACCGCGCGAAGTATAAGGTCTTCATTCGCCGCCAGCTTGAAAATCCAGGAAGACTACATCGGCCAGGCCAATCCGCGCGCGCGGCGGAAGATCTACTTCGAGGTTCTTGTCTTTCTTCTCGTCACCCGCGTATTCGACGCTCGACGGGATTTTCCGGCCGTCGATGGTGGTGCCCAGCCGGCTCAAGTCCTTCACAAAAAATTTCCCGGTGGCGGGGTCACGCCGCAACCGGATGTGCTCGCGCGAGACGTCCGGCAGCGTTTCGAGCGTGAGATCGGTCCAGTAATCCCGGCCGCCTCGGCCAATCACGATCTGGTTCTTCGTCATGCGGTAACTCTGCGGGCCTTTGTTGTCTTCGTAAGCCAGTGTCGCGTAAGTTTCCGGCGCTCCGGCAGGCTTCTCCTCGTACTTCTGCGCAGTTTTCAGCTCGCCACCCAAACGGCTGGTTGCGATGCGCTTTGTCATGCTGCCCGTTCCATAGTCGGGCTTCGCGGGCAGCGCAAGCTCCGAATAGATCACGATATCGCCGGGTTGCGTTTCGTCGTCCGTGTTCTCGAGGATGTCGATCATCCAGCCGCCCGGGGGCGCTTCCACTTTAGGAGCGGCCTTGCGGGAAAGCTTCAGCTTGTTGCTCAGCTGGTTGCTCAGGGGGGTCCGGTTCAAAATCGAAAGTTCGGCATCCAGTGCGCGCCGCGCCTCATCGACGATGCGGGGAATCAGACCGCGCAGACGATCCAGGTCATCGGCGTGCAGGTAGACGTGGTAGATAGCAGGCGCTAGCGTGCTGTATTCGAGCGGCTCCAGGCCCTCGCGCATGTTGCGCACGAGTTCCCGGATGATGTCGCGCGCGGTCGCCGAGTGCGTGGCCAAACGCGTCATATTCCTGAAGTACGAATTCTGTTACGTAGGCGTTCCAAATCATTCTAGCAAGCCGCCGGCTTTTCATTGGAAATGTTGACTTTGCCTCATTTACCGGCTTACGATCAAAACCTCGGGCGCGTCGCCTTTCATCTCGATCGAATCCGTTGCGCTCCGATCCAATGACTAGTCTATGAGCGCTGAGCCAACCGTTGTGACCCGCCGCGCCGTGTTGAAAGCTGCCGGCAAAGGAGTGGAGGCGGCTGCGTTCTCGGCGGCCGCAGGGAGCGCGTTGGCACAAAACTCCGGAAAGATTCCGTTTTCGTTGATTGTCGACGATGGCTCCCCCGTAGATCCGTTGTTCTACGAGCTCCCCGGTTATGAGACGCCGTTCCTCGTTCCGGCGGAGTTCACAACGCGCGTGGCGGAAACTTTCGAGCGCTTCGGCTTGCGCGGCAAGATCACTATGATTCCGATGCCCAGTTGTCTTGGCCGCATCGATCAATCGCTAAAACGTGTGCCGCAAGAACATCTCCAGACATTTCTGAAGATCGTGCGGGAGCGCATCGCTCCGCGGTTCGATATCACCCCGGAATTCCTGACCCATCTGCGCGCGTACAATCTCAAAACTGGAGACTACCAGCACATCTACGAAGACGTCTGGATCACGCATGCTCCGCTCGACGAAATCGTGGAATATTTCACGCTCGCGTTTCAGATTTTGCAGAACGTGGGCTTGTCGGCCACTGGCATCACCTCGCCTTGGGTCTCGGGCATTGACGTCGAGAAGAAATACGCGCAGGCGCTCGCCAACGCGCAGTGGAAAGTGTTTCAGCGCAAGGTAACGTGGTATTTCCTCTGGGGCTCCGATCTCGGACCGCCGCGCAAACTGTCGGTCGAATATGAGGCGCCGGAACGCGGCCAGAAGGTTGTCAGCGTGCCCGCCAACGCGCCCGACACCTTCTGGAGCATGGAACACCAGCCCGGGGAACGCCGCCAATTTATTCAGAACAACATCGACCGGCTCCTATCCGCGGATGGCCGCACCGGCCGGATTCGCGAGCTGATCGACGCGGGCGCCCCCGTGATGCTGCTCACGCACTGGCAATCCCTCTACACCCAGGGCACCGGACTCGGCTTGGAAGGGCTTGCTGCTCTGGCTGAGCGGATACAAAAGGTATTCGGCGCCAACGTCGAATGGATCTCGTGCTCAGAGCGCGCGCGCCGATTCGTGAGTGCGTAGCCGGAGATGAAACACTTGCCCGTCTCTCGTCTTCTGATTTTGTGCGGCGTAGCTGCCGCCTCGGCACTTGCACAGTCGCAAACTTTCACCAGCGCCGATCTCTACAAACTTCGGTCTGCCGGCAGCGTGATGCTTTCACCGGACGGTGCGCACCTGGCCTACACCATCAACCGCAATGACGGCTCCGGCCGGCCGTACTCTCAATTGCTTGTAATGACGCTGGCGGACGGCCGTTCCATGCCATTTTCCAAAGAGAAAGAACCTTCGAGCGGAGGCGAATGGTCGCCAGACGGCCGATGGATCGCCTATAACGGCAAGCTCGGGGACCATTCCGGATTGATCGTGGCCCATCCCGACGGTTCCGGTGCGAAGTTCTTATCGGCGCTGCAATGGACCAATGGCCCTCTGCCGACTACCGGCAAGCGCTTCACTTGGTCCCCAGATTCCAAACGGCTGGCGTTCGTCAACGCCGTCCCAGGCCCTGAAACGGCCGACGCGACCGGCGATCCGATCGTCATTACCCGCTACCTCTACAAACCGGACGCCGATGAGGGCCTGTCGCACTTCAACGATAATCGCCGTCTGCATATCTTCGTGGCCGATATATCGAGCGGACAAATCCGGCAGCTCACCGACGGCACGCACTACGAGCATTCTATTGACTGGTCGCCCGATGGCCGCGAGATCGCTTTCGTCTCCAACCGGGAGCCCAACGAAGACCAGTTTTTCAACTACGACCTGTTCACCCTCAACGTCGCTACTGGTTCGATCCGGCGGCTCACAGCGACGGAGAATGCCGAATACCAGCCGCACTGGTCACCCGACGGCAAAACGATCGTCTATCTCGGCACCAAGCGCGGCCTCACCGATCTCGAAACCACCATGGAGGACACACACGTCTGGCTGATCGATGCCGATGGGCGCAACCGCCGCGAATTGGGTGGCGCCATCGACAACCGGCAGTATGATGCCACATGGTCGCCCGACGGCAAATGGGTCTATCTCATTGTTTCAAGGCGCGGAAACTCGATACTGGCCCGCATACCGGCATCCGGCGGAAAGCCCGAGACCATCGTGACCGATACCGGCAGCGTCGGAAGCTATTCGGTGTGTAAAGACGACAATATCGCGTATACGTACACCTCACCCAACGATCTGGCCGCAGTCTTCTATGGAAAACCGGAGCAGCCGTCAAAGAAGCTGACGGATCTGAACGCGGAAGTGATGGCCGGCAAGAAGATAGCGGAAGTCCAACCGTTCACTTTCATCAGCAATGACAACAAGTTCGAGGTGGAAGCGTTTCTAACTAAACCGGTTAACATGACGGCGGATTCCAAACACCCGTTAATCGTTGTGATTCACGGAGGCCCGCATGGGCAGCAGGGGCCGGCGTTCAACTTTCGCAATCAGGTTTACGCCGGACTCGGCTGGGCAACGCTGATGGTAAACTACCGTGGCTCAACCGGTTACGGACAAAAGCTTGCCGACGCCGTTTTCGGCGACCAGAACGGCAACGAAGGGCAGGATGTTCTCTACGGGTTGAACACAGCGTTGCGCCGCAACTTGTGGATTGACCGGGATCGCCTTGGGGTGGAAGGAGTTAGCTATGGCGGGCAGTTGAGCGCGTGGCTGGTGACCCAGACGAATATTTTCAAAGCGGCGATCCCCACGGCGGCCATCACCAACCTGATTAGTTACAACTACATGACTTATTACAACCAGTACGAGCAGATGGAGTTCGGCATCTTCCCGCACCAAGGCAACTTGATGGATCTGCTGTGGCAGCGCTCAGCGCTGAAGTACGTGGCCCAGGTGCACACGCCGGTAATGCTGATGCATGGCGAGAACGACGCAGATGTGCCCATCGCCGAAGCCGAGCAGTTCTATATCGGGCTCAAAGACGTTGGCGTGGAAACCGTTTTCGTGCGCTATCCGCGTGAGGGACATGGACTTCGCGAGCCGAAGCACGTGGTAGATAGCATCGAGCGGTCGATCCAGTGGTACGAGAAGCACTTCCCGAAGTCAGGGCAGTAATCGCAGCTTACGCGCCAAACGAACCAATAAATTGCTTCTCAACGCGTGTAGTTGCCCGCGAAGATCCTCGGCCTCGGCCGTGCTCCGTTGCGCCCACGCCGTGCGCTCCTCGACGGTATGCTCGGCGGCGTGCAAATGTTCGATGCATTCCTCAAGCTCGCGGCATTTGCTTTCCAGCCCCTTGTGCAACTCTGGCAAACGCACAATTTCGGGATGCAGGGCGCTCAATTCGACCAGCACGAATGCCAAGTCACGGTCTTCGATCGCGGTGGCCAGGGGCGGATCAGACTGAAAGTCCATCTTCACGAGAAACGGCTCCTGGGCAGGCTGCGACAGAGCCACCTTTATTTCGAACACGCCGCTACCAATTGACGTTTCCGCCGAGGCTTCACCGACCGATACCCGCAGCCGGCCCGCCGGCGACGACTCCGGAAGGTACCCGCGCAGTACGATTTCCGACACCGTGAGGAGCGGTCGCACCTGCAATTCGGCGTGCGAAGCCACCCATGCGTCTCCGTGGAGTCCGATGGCTGCACCCGTTTGCAAAACGTAGCCGGTCAAGGGAGCCAGCGCGTGGCTCTTCAACTCCGCAATCAGGCGGCCCGTATCAGCGATTTCGCGATTCTTCTCGAGTTCCATGCGCTGATAGGCCTGGATCCAGCCATCACGCACCTTCAGGAGCCATTGGAGGTTTTGGGCGTCGGCTTCAGTGAGTGTGTGGCCGGCGGCGATATGTTTCGGCAGAGGACGTTGCACATAAAAAGTGCCGTGCATGGGCGCGATCTCGTCGGCGGGCCGGTCCTTGGTGTAAAGGTAGATCGAAATCGATTTCCGCGAGAGATGCCGTTTGGGTTCGGGCAGGTCGATTTTCGGAAAGCCGTGCCAGGAGCGCTCATTTGTCTCGAACATCACGCAGCGGTTGAAGAGCGGATCGTAGCTCGAAATGCGATTGGTGGCGGGATCGCGTGGGTTGGAGTGAATCTCGAGGGCGCCGCCCCAGTCACCCGACCACTCTTTGTTCATGTAGACAATCAGATTCAGGCGCCGATGCAACTTCTGCGCTTCGTCGTAGTTGAAATCGACGTGCGGATCCAACTCCTGGCCGTGCTGGTTGTCGTGCGTACCGCCGCCATACATTCTCGGATCGAGAATGAGATCGGAGATGCCCGAAATCCGGCTCACCAGGTCGAGAAAAGGCTTGGATCCGATGGCCTCGTAGAGCTGCTGATAAACCGGGCTGATTTCGCGGATGTTCGTATTGACGGCTTTCCTCGCGGTCAGCCCCAATTCGTTCGTCGCCAGCCGGGGGTTAAAGCTGGGGAAGTCGGCGAGAAGCCTTTCCGCGAATGAAGGTTCGAAGAAGCTCTCGATCACTACATGCTTGAACGGATCGCGGTGAAGGAAGGCATGGCGATACGCGTCGGCATTTCGAACGACCTCGCTCGATACTTCCGGAATCGAGGCGATACCGGCTGGGGCCATCACGCTACCTCACCGTTTGTACGCTACGCAAACCACGCGCTTGCCGCGGCGATGCTGTTCGTATGCGTCGGGCGGAGGCTGAATGATTTCGGAACGGCGGAATCCGGCGTGCTGCAGCATGAAATGCAGCGCATTTGGCGACGGGCAAGTGGCCAGCGGCGAAGCGCCGGTCTCGCCTATGTCGTTATAAAACTCGCCGGCCTCGTCAATCAGCGCCAGCACGCCGTGATAGGGGCGCGTCCAGGCGCTCCCGCCCCACTCCGCGGTTCCTTCCACCTCATCCACAACTTGCGTTTCGATAACGCAGACCTCGCTGGTGATGCGGCTGATATTGCGCAAACACAGCATGGGGTTTTCCAGGTGATACAGCAGACCCAGAAACAGACACAGCTCGTACTGACCCGTCTCTTCGACGCGCAGGTCTTCGCAGTTCTTCTGCTGATACACGAGATTGCGCAGCCCATAAACCTCGGCGACCAGCCGGGCCTTCTCCAGGTTGGACTCTCTCACATCCACGCCGCGGACTTCCCGCATGCCCTTGCGGGCCATCGCAACCGAGTAATAGCCTTCGTGACAGCCAACATCAATGCACCGGATCTGGCGTGTGCGATCACCGAAATATCCATCTACCACGCGGTTGACCATGTCCAGACGGGTCTGATGAATGGGCAGTATTTCGGGCGGCAGAACCGATACCGTGCGGCCGTACTCGCCCAAATCGAATTCGTAGAACCACGGGCCGAGCGCTTCGATGCGTTCGCGGACTCCGGAAGCAGTTGCCGCCATCAGGCTACCCTCTCGAGCCATGCGCCCGGCCAGTAGGTGACCTTGGCAGACAGCTCGGCCGGATGCTCACGGCGGAACTCAGGATGCCGCGCCGCGAATTCGTCGGCTGCGGCGAGTGGATTGTCCGTGGCCCATTCCGGCTGTCCGCGAGGGACATCCGCCAGGTCACGCATGATGCCGTCCGCGGCAATGATGTACGAGCCCGGCGTGACAAAGCGTGAATAGCATTCCAGTTCCCTTCGGACATGATCCTTGGTATGGCACGAATCGAGAATTACCAGCACAGACTCGCCCGGGTGGATCATGTTCGCCACGGCTCCGACGACCTCGCGCGAGGTCGAGTCTCCTTCGAGTAGCGTGATATGCGGCGCGAGGATGTGTTCGGTGATGGCTTCTCGCACACCGCCTTGAATCTCGTTATCGATGCCGATCACTCGACCCTTGCCCAGCGCCTGGCACAGCGTCGCATGAAACATCAGGGATCCGCCGTGGAATACGCCGGTCTCGACGATCACATCCGGGCGCACGCGATAGACGGCTTCCTGCAAACGAATCAAGTCCTCCGGTAGTTGCAGCACTGGCCGGCCCATCCAAGTGAAGGTGTGATAGTAACTCAGGCTCCACCCCATCTTGACCCACTCGAGTGAAACAGTCTCAAACGCATCCTTGGAGTAGAGGTCATAAGTGTGGCGGACGTCGCCGTCGACGGTGGTGAGACTTCGTACCGCCGTGTCGATGATGATCTTCACTTTGTCATTGTAGCGGAAGGAAAATCAACGAACTGCCGCAGGTACCCGCAAAAGGCGCGTGTCCCTGCGCTACAGGGTCCATCGAGGTTCAACAGGCCGGAGCGTAAGCGCGGAAAGGTGCGGTCGTCGGGTCGGAAAGATTAGCGGGCCGCGGCCGAAACGGGATTGACCTTGAGCCCTTCGCGGGCGGCGTCGCCCGGGTTTGGGATGACGATGTCGCCTTGCTCGAGGCCGCTGATCACTTCCAGGCGATCGCCGTAGTCGCGGCCCACTTGTATGGGTTGGATGTGCACTGTGTGATCCGGCCGTACCAAGGCGACTGTAGCGCCTTCGCCGCGAGTGATTAAGGCTTCGCTCGGAACCAGTAACGGCGGGTTGGATCGCGTGCTGCTCAAGTCGACCTGGGCGTACATGCCGGGCAACAGGGCACCCTCCGCATTCGGTACTTGCACCTCTACGAGCAATGTTCTGCTGTTGGGATCGAGCGCATTAGCCGTGCGCGCTACTGCGCCGGTGAACTGGCGGCCCGGCAGGTTCGAAACGGTCAAACGAGCGGCCTGACCCACCCGTATCGAGCTGGCATCCGCCTGCGGCACATTGACGTAAGTGCGCAGTGTGGCGGTTTGCGCGATACGAAACAGGAGAGTGCTGCCGGAGTTCACCAGGGCGCCGACATCCACGTTGCGCAACGTGATGACTCCCTTGAAGGGCGCCTTCACCACCAGGTAGCTCTGCATTTTCTCAAGCCGCGCCTCGTTGGCATCGGCGGCCGAAATGTTGCTGCGCTGGGCCGCGATGGCTTTTTCGAGCGATTGAACACCCGCCAACTGCGCCCGGTACTGCGACTGATATTGGTCGTTCTCATGCTTCGAGACAACTCCCCGCGCGACCAGGTTGCTCCATCGCTCCGCCGCCACGCGCGCGAATTCCAGGTTGGCCTTGCCTTGCTCGTTGTTCGCCTGCGCCTCATCCAGTGCCGCCCTGGCTTGCTGGAGACTGGCCTTCGCCTGGCGGACCTGCTCATCCAGCTCAGGCGCTTCAATCTCCGCCAGGGGCTGGCCGGCTTCAACCCGGTCGCCGATGTCGGCCATGCGGCGCCGCAGATATCCATCGGCTCGGGCGAGAATAGGAGCCTCGGTGATGGCCTGAATGTTGCCCGGCAGCTCGATGTCGCTCTTTTGGGATGAGCGCTCCACCGCGACTACCTCCACTCGCGGCAGTGCCTGCTCCTGTTCCTGCGCCTCATTGCGGATGAGAGCCGTTCGCCTCCGGAGCGGAATGTATCCGGTAAAAAAGGCAACGACGAGGAGTGCCGCCCCCACCAAGACAATGGAAATAATCGTGACTCGGGAGGGATGCCAAAGCTTGGCGGGCCTTCCGGCATGCGAGGCGTGCTGCAATTCCTGGAGCCGCCGCTTGAGTTCCTGATTCTCCTTGCGTAGCTGCTCCTCTGTGGAAGCTGCCTCGACTCGCGATCCAGGTGGGTCAGGTTCGATGTATCGCATCTTATGGCCGGAAGGAGGTTACAAAGGCTCCCACTCGGATTGTACTGCGCCCTGCCGCTCCAGTTCGTCGAACCGGTGCGCGTGGTCCACCGGAGGCTTTGTGCGCAGGTAACTATAAATAATCGGCACGACGAACAGTGTAGTGACCGTGGCAAACATGAGGCCGCCGATTACTGCACGCCCCAGGGGCGCATTCTGTTCCCCCCCTTCACCCAAACCCAAAGACATGGGAAGCATGCCGATAACCATGGCCGTCGCGGTCATCAGCACTGGCCGCACTCGGGCAAAACCGGCGGAGAGCATCGCCTCGGTAGCGGAAGGCTCGAGTACACGCTCGTCATTCGCAAAGGTGACCATCAGGATGCTGTTGGCGGTGGCAACGCCAACGCACATGATAGCGCCCATGAGGGACGGAACACTGAGGGTGGTGCCGGTGACAAACAACATCCACAGAATACCGGCCATTGCTCCCGGCAGAGCCGTCAGGATGATAAAAGGATCGAGCCACGACTGGAAATTCACCGCCATCAAAAGATATACCAGAACCACAGCGAAGATCATGCCCAGGCCCAGGCGGAAAAACGAGGATTGCATAGTCTCGATCTGGCCGCGCAGGGCGAACGTGGTGCCTCGGGGAAGGTGTGGTTCTTCGTCGCGCATGATCTTCTCCACGTCCGTTCCTACGCCGCCTAAATCGCGCCGGTCGACGTTGGCGTACACGTCAAAAACCGGCCAGACGTTGTAGTGGTTGACGATCACCGGTGCGTACCCGCGACGAACCGTTGCCAAATTGGCCAGAAGCTGCGTGCCCCCCATCATGGCGCCGGGATTTCCATACGCCTGGGAAGATTCACTCGGTGATGCGCCGACGGAAGAATTCCCGGCTCCGGCAGCGCCCTCCTGAGAATCCGGTGTCGCGGTACTGACGTTATTGGCGGGAACAGTGATGGGCGTGCGGAGCAACGCGTCCATGGAATCGACCCGGTACTGAGGCGTCTGCACGCCTACGTTGTAGCTGACGCCGTTGGTCCAGTTCAGCCAAAAGTTCGGCGCCAGCGCACCATTTCCGCTTAGAGAGATGAGCATGCTGTTGGTGACATCGCGCTGCGTCAAACCCAATTCGGATGCTTTGACTCGATCCACATTCACGCCGATCATGGGCTGGTCCACTACCTGGTGCACATGGACATCGGCCGCGCCCGGAATGCGGGCAATTCGCGCTGCCATTTTCTCAGCAATCCGGTACCCTGCTTCCGCGTCGCGCCCCACCACCTGCAAATCGATAGGCGCCGGAAGGCCAAAGCTTAAAATCTGGCTGGTGATATTGGCGGGCTGGAAGAAGAACGACATGTCGGGAAACTGCCCGCTCAGGCGTTTCCGCAGCAGCACTTCGTAATCCCGGGTCGACCCATGCCTCTCCTGCTTCAGAGAAATCAATATCTCGCCATCGGCGCTGGATATGGTTGGAGGGTCACCCTGCGCGATGATGGTCCAACTGTTGGGGATACCGATGTCGTCGATGAGGGAATCTATTTCCTCAGACGGGATCACCTTCCGAATTTCGCGTTCGACTGCCGAGAACCGAAGCTCGGTTTGTTCGATGCGCGTCCCTGCCGGTGCGCGCACATGCAGCCGCATCTGCCCGGAATCGACGTCTGGAAAAAAATCCTCACCTACCAGCCACACCAGGCCGAGTGAGGCGACAGAGACAACCATGAAGGCAGTGAGCACCGGTGCGCGATGCGCCAGCGACCAATGCAGCAGGCCCACATAGCGGAAGCGCAGCTTTTCGAATAGCGTGTTGAACAGATAGTGCGCACGCCAGATCAATCCCCTGCCCCCGGCTGTCTCTCCATGCATCCCGTGCTGATAAAGCTCTACCTCCGATTTCAGAAGGAACGCCACCATGGTCGGGACCAGTGTACGGGAAAGGAAATATGATGCCAGCATGGCAAAAACCACCGCCATGGCCAGGGGCGTGAACAAATACCGCGCCGTTCCGGTTAGCAGCAGCACGGGCACGAACACGATACAAATGGAGAGCGTCGCCACAAAGGTGGGGACGGCAATCTGTCCGGCGCCATCCAGCACCGCGCGGATCAGCGGCTTTCGCATGGCTAAATTGCGGTGCGTATTTTCGATCTCTACCGTGGCGTCGTCCACCAGAATGCCGACGGCGAGCGCCAGCCCCCCCAGCGTCATCACATTGATCGTCTCTCCCAACAGACTCAGGATGCACAGAGACGAAAGAATCGAAAGCGGAATTGAGATACAGACGATCAGGGTGCTCCGCCAACTGCCCAGAAAAAGGAGAATCATCAACCCCGTGAGGCTGGCCGCAATTAACGCCTCCCGCTCCACACCTTCAACGGAAGCCCGCACGAACAGAGACTGGTCAAACAACAAATCCACCTTGAGCGCCGTGGTGACGGTAGAGAGAATCCTGGGAAGTGCGGCTTTTACGGCATCGACAATGGCCAGCGTGGAAGCCTGCCCGTTCCTGGTAATGGTGAGCAGAACACCTCGCGAACCGTTGGTTCGGACAATGTTGGTCTGCACGTTAAAGCCATCGTGAACCTGCGCCACATCCTTGATGTAGACGGTGGCGCCATTTACCGTTTTGATGGGCAGATTGTTCAATTCGTTCAGAAGCACAGGGCTGCTATTGACTCGGACTTGGTACTCCGTATCCGCCATTTTCGCCGTGCCGGCCGGCAGGATCAGATTCTGCAGGCTCAGGGCATTCGAGATGTCGATGGGTGAAAGCCGCTTGGCGTAGAGTTCGTCCAAGTTCAGGTCCACCATCACGGCCCTTTGCTTTCCGCCGAATGGATAAGAGACCGAAGCCCCCTGAACGGTGCCCAGCGGGGTCCGGATGAAGTTATTCCCCAGATCGAAGATTTCCTGCTCGCGCAGGGTCTTACTGGAAAGCCCGAGCTGCAAAATCGGAACGCTGGCGGCATCGTACTTCAGAATGTTCGGGGGGAACATTCCGGGCGGCATCTGGCGAATGCTGGTTTGCGCAGTGGCCGTCACCTGAGCTACGGCCATGTCGATTTTGACATTGGGATGAAAATAGACCCGGATTGCGGCGTAGCCGTTGTAGGCTTGCGATTCGATATGCTCGATATCGCTCACATTGGAAGTGAGGCTGCGCTCGAAGCCGGTGACTACACGCTTCTCCATTTCCTCCGGTGACAAACCTGAATAGGCCCACAGCACGCTCACGATGGGGATATCAATGTAGGGGAAGATATCAACGGGCATGGTGACGATTGCCGTACCGCCAAGGATGGCGATGAGTACAGCCATTACGACAAAGGTGTAGGGGCGACGGAGAGCGAGCCGGACTATCCACATAGAGTCTGAATCTGGCCTGAAGAGTACGTACCAGTAATCTTACACAGGTTCCGCTCTTTGGTTCCTGGATGGAAAGCAGTATACTAACGAACGGTTTCAGATACAAACTCGGACTCGGGGACCAGGCGCTGAATTCTCAGGGAAGAGTGTGGACACCTGAGTAAATGGTGATAGAATCGAGGCGCAACCAGTAAACACCACGAATCTGAAACCAATATTCGCCGGGGAGACTTTACGGTATGGCAATACGCGCACAGAACGACCTTCTCGCAATGGCTTTAGTGGGCTATGAAAGAGAGAAGGCTAAGATAGAAGCAACCATCGCAGACATCAAGGCTCAACTGGGACTTCGCGGTCCAGGGCGTCCAAAAGCTGCGACAGGGATAGCAGGGGTGTCCGCTCCAACAGGAAGACGAACTCTCAGCGCATCCGCACGCAGAAGGATCGCCGAGGCACAGCGGAAGAGGTGGGCGGCAATCAAGGGAACGAAGACTGCTGCGGTGGCGAAGCCGAAGCGCAGATTGAGCGCGGCCGGCCGCAAGGCCATTATAGAGGCTACCAAGAAGCGCTGGGCGGCATTCCACAAAGCGGAGAATGCCAAGAAGGCGCCCAAAAAGGCGGCATCCCAGTCAGCAGCGGCGGCGAGTTAGACCGGTCTGTCCCGGCGAATCGCGAATCCGCTGCCAGTTACACTATTCGCTATGCGCAGGGTTGCCTGGCTCCTGTTCCCCATCGTACTCGCAGCCGATTGGGACCAATTTCGCGGATCGAACGGCGCAGGTGTCTCTTCTTCCAAGGACCTGCCGGACCAGTTCGATCAACGCACAAACATTGTGTGGCGGACCGAGCTGCCGCCGGGTCACTCCTCGCCTGTATTCGGGGCAAGCTACATCTTTGTCACGGCGTTCGAGGGCAAGACCCTACTTACGATCTGTCTCGACCGTGCCACCGGCAAGATTCTATGGAGGCGCCAGGCTCCACGGGAGCGCGAGGAGCCCTATCAGCCGACCAACGGGCCGGCGTCACCCTCGCCCGTCACAGACGGAGTTAACGTTTACTCGTTCTTCGGCGATTTCGGCCTGATCTCTTACGGGCCCGATGGACAGGAGCGCTGGCGTTTACCGCTGGGGCCATTCAATAATGCCAACGGCCATGGCTCTTCGCCGATTCTCGCCGATGGCAAGCTGGTGCTCATCTGCGATCAGGATACAGGCTCCTATTTAATTGCCGTGGACACCCGGACCGGCCGCGTTCTGTGGAAGACCATGCGTCCGGAGTACACGCGCGGCTACGCCACTCCCGGGGTCTACCGTCCAAAGAACGGACCGGCGGAGGTTATCGTTCCCGGGTCCTACCAGATCGCCGCATACACGCTGGGAACAGGCGAGAAGCTGTGGTGGGTGGGCGGCATGCCCTGGCAGCTCAAGAGCGTGCCCCTGATTGACGGCGATCGCATTTATGTCAACGGTTGGGAGACCGAAGGCGATCAGGCACAGCACCGAAAAATTCCGGATTTTGCCGAAATGCTGGCGAAGTACGACAAGGATCACGATGGCAGGCTGTCGCACAGCGAAGCGCCGAATCACGATCCCGAATGGTGGGGCGACACCGATCTCAACCACGACGGGTACCTCGATGAGCGCGAGTGGCGCTACTACCAGAGTCGTGAGGCTTCAGAAAACTGCTTGGTTGCGATTCGCGCCGGCGGCCACGGAGATGTCACGAACACCCACGTGCTTTGGCGATATCGCAAGTCTCTGCCCAACACTCCGTCTCCGCTTTTGTACCAGGGAGTGATTTATCTGATTCGCGATGGAATCTTTACCAGCCTGAACCCGGAGACTGGCGAACCGTTCAAGCAAGCGCGTCTGACCGGCGCACTGGGCCACTATTGGTCGTCGCCCGTCGCCGCCGACGGTAAGATATACGTCGCAAGCGAAGAGGGTAAGGTCGTGGTCCTGCGCGCCGCCCCGCAATGGGAAATTCTAGCCGTCAACAAATTGGACGAGGAAATATTCGCTACGCCGGCGATTGTGGACGGCCGCCTCTACGTCCGCACTCGCGCCGCGCTCTACTCGTTCGCTCGCTCCGCTCAATAGAGCACGAATGACCAGAGCGTATCGCCAGCCGCGGCGATCACGTACTGGTGGCCATCCAGCATATACGTCTGCGGTGGATTGGTGACGCCGCCGATGCGTGTGCTCCACAAGGGCTTTCCGGTGGCCACGTCATGCGCCACCAGGTTGCCCGCGCCATCGCCCGCAAACAGCAGCTTTCCGGCCGTAGTCAATAGTCCACCGCCGCCGCCCTGCCCATAATACGGACGTCTCCAGACGATTTCACCCGTCCGATAGTCGATCGCTGTCAGGAAACTCCCGCCCGAGCCAACTTGCACTTCTTCCTTGCCCCCAAGGCCCATCGATCCGCGCGGGTCCAGGTCAGTCAAGTAGAAGATCGAATACGCATCTTGCTCCGCGACATAGAACAGGTGAGTGTCCGGAGAGTACGACGGTGGCTCCCAGTTGGTGGTGCCGTCAGAATCCGGCGAGACCAGCGAGCCCGCTACTGTCGCGTTCTTCCCGGGATCGGGCCGCGGGCCGCCGAATTTGTTCAAGCGGTCGGACCAGTTCGTGCGCAGCCCGTACTTGGTGGTCACGAGGTGCTCGCCGGTTGTGCGATCCAAGGTGAACCAGTACCCGTTGCGCGCGGCGGTCAAGACCAGCTTCCTCATTTTGCCGTCGAACATCGCGTCAACCAGCACTGGTGTCTGCGCCGAGTCGTAATCGTGCATGTCGTGCGGTGACGTTTGGTAATACCAAGCCATCTTTCCGGTGTCCACATTCACGGCAATCAGCGCGCAAGTGAACAGGTTGTCGCCCTCGCCGCGCGTGCCGGTGGTGAAAGCAGGCGTCGGATTGCCAGTGCTGAAGATGTAGAGCTTGGTTTCAGGATCATATACGCCGGGGACCCAGGCCTGACCACCGCCGTGTCTGGCGGCGTCCAGGCTGGCCCACGTGTCCAGTCCGGGATCGCCCCGCTGCATCGGCACGGTGTAGAATCTCCACTGAACATCACCGGTTTCGGGATCGAACGACTGCAGCATTCCGGGCGCATCCAGGTCGTTGCCCGTTCCCACCAGCACGTGATTCCCGACGATCACGGGCGCCGGCGTTGAGAAATATCCCTGCGCGAGATCGGCAATCGGCTTGTGCCAGCGCTCCTTGCCCGTCTTCGCGTCAAGCGAGACCAGATAATCGTCCGGCGTCTCCATGAACAGGTAGCTGTTCCACATCCCCAGGCCGCGATTGCCGATATGCGTTCCGCCCTTGGTCTTCCAGAAGTAGTGCCAGAGTTCGGTGCCGTCGCGCGCGTCCACCGCCCAGGCATTGTCCGGCATGGTGAAGTAAAGGATGCCGTTGACCTCGAGCGCGGACGCCTTGATGGTGCCACCGCCAACGTTAATGTCGCCCGGACCTTCTCCGCCAACGATGATGTTCCCGCCAGTCACGCGCCCGAAGCGTCCGCGAGCCGGTTCCGAGCCCGGCGTGACGCGAGTCATCCAAGCCAGCGTCAGGTGCATCACATTGGATTGATTCACCTGCGCGAGGGCGCTGTAGCGCTTGCCGGAGTAGTCGCCGCTGTATGTCGGCCATGAGTCCTGAAGCGGCTTGAGAATCTCGGCCGGAGCTAATCCGTTGTCCTGTCCGATCAGAATGGCCGGCGCTGTCAAAAAGATCGCGCAGAGTATTGGTTTGTGGAGTGTCATTTCAAGGTCACCAGATACGCGGTTACGTCGTGAATGTCTTTGTCGGTGTAGACCGCCAGCAGATCCCTATGAGCTTGCATCGGGTCGCGAACTTCAACTTTCGGCACATCGCCCTCCCGTCGGAAGGTGCGGGTGGCGCCGTCATTCAGGCCCACGGTGACAAAGAAATCGTCAATGCGAAAGAGCGCGCCCTCCACTTTCTCTCCAGACGGCAGGGTGACCGTGGCCATAATCGTGCGCCGCGAACTCGGCGTTCCCGGCGGCGGACCGCCACGACGGCCGCGCCCGCCGCCCGCGACCCACATGTTCTGTAACGTCTTCGGGTCGGAAATTCTCGTCGCGATCCCTTGCAGATCGCCGGTTGCGGAGTGGCAGCTCCCGCACTTCGTGGTGAAATACGCCTGGCCGGCGCTTGCATCGCCCACGAGCACGCTGGGAGCCGCCTTACCGATCGATGGGGGTCTGCCCTGGTTTCCAATGGTCGCCACGACGCTGCGAACATACCCGGCCACCGCTTGCTCGTCCGCGGGACTCATGGGGATGGCAGGCATGCCCGCACTCTGCCGGCCACCTTGGATGATCGGCACAATCAGCTCGCCATTCCGATCGCTTAGCGCCACCTGCGATCGCAACAGGTTCGGCCCACCCATGTCGCCGCCTCGGAGATCTGCGCCGTGACAGCCAGTACAACTGACGCCGTACAGCGTTTTCCCACGAGCGATCTGGGCGGGGTCGCCGGGCGGCCGCTGCTGCCCGGGAACCAATCCCCCAAATCGCCGTACTGGCGGACCCTGGGCGCCTGCTGCCGGTGGCGCACCAGCCGGAGGCGTCCCTGTGCCGCTACCCGATTCGCCGCAGCCATCATTATTCCCAATAGAGCCCCGACCACCAACCTGTTCTTGACCCGCACCTTCACCTCGGAAATGTAGATGTCATGATTTGATCTGGCGACGAGCCGAGCGCAAAGCAGTTCAAGCCCAGCCAGGAGCCATGCCGTATAACCCTACCAGATTAATGCAGTTCTCTTGGTTACGTGCAAGATCAGACGATCCCACGTTCGAATCGTTAGCTTCTAGCACAAACTGGCCGGCAAACGGTGAAAGTGCCCGCGATACTTGCCCGGAGTCGTCCCCAGCAGACGCCGGAACGCGCGCCGCATGAGGTCAACGCTGCTGAATCCGCACGCGAACGAGATCTGCGCGGGAGCCTTGTCAGTCTGCTCCAGCAAGCGGCGGGCGGCCTCGACGCGAAGCTGTAGCACGTAGCGCGACGGCGTCGTTCCCATCTCGCGCCGGAAGACGCGTGCGAAATTGCGCGGGCTCATCGCCACACGGTGGGCCAGCGTCTCCACTGCCAGTTTCCGGTCGACATTTTCCGCCATCCACACCTGAAGCTCGTGGATCGATTTCGTTTCCAGCGCCTGCGCCGAAAGTGTCGCGCTGAACTGATCCTGCCCACCCGGCCGGCGCAGGAACAGCACGAGCTCTCGCGCCACTTTCATCGCGGCCGCGGATCCATGGTCCTGTTCCACCCATGCCAGCGCCAGGTCAATGCCCGCCGAGATACCCGCCGACGTATAGATGTTTCCGTCCTGCACCCAGATCGGGTTCGGATCCACAGAGACGCGCGGATACCGAACCGCCAATTCCCCGCGCATACTTCCAGTGCACAGTGGCGCGTTTCCCGTCGAGCAGGCCCGCCGACGCAAGCAGATAGGCGCCGACGCACACCGACCCAAGCCGACGCGCACTCGACGCCGCCGATCGCAGCCAGGTTGGAACTCTCTAGGCTCAAGTTGTGCATGAATTCGTGCGGAACATCGAGGATTGCGCGTTGGTTTAGCGTGCGGTTGCTGAGGGCCTCATGATCGCATCCTTCGAATCGAAACTGCAATTCGTTAGCCACCTCACCGGTAAGCACATCGAGCAGCTTTGGCGCATGTATCGAGGAGAATCGTGGAGCCGCGGCAGGAAGCTCGAAGACGTCCGGCGCATGGTCGAGCACACCGACCTCATCTTCGCGTTCTGCGATTCGGAGACCGGCCGGCTTGTCGCGTTCGCGCGCGTGCTCACCGACTTCGTTTACAAAGCCGTTATCCTCGACGTCATGGGCGAGCGGAGTCATCGCGATCTCCTCTTAGGGAAAGTGCTTCAGGATGCAATCACCGCGCATCCGGCGCTATTGTTTGTCGAGCACCTGGAGCTCCGTTGCCGCGACGAGATGGTCCCCTTTCACGAAAAGTGTGGATTTAAAGCAGTGTCGCGCAACTCACGCCTCATGCGCAAAATCCAAGAGCCGCTTTTGGCAAGGGTGTCGGTCGCGACCAAAGCATCATAATCGACCGCTCTCGCCTGTTCTGGCCGACATTCTTCAGCCGCACCGAGCATCACCTCTACCCCGTCACCACGCACCCCGGTCATCCTCGTACTTCACCAGCGCCATGAATCCAAAATCCATGTGCAGTTGCATGTGACAGTGAAATAGGCTGAGGCCCGGGTTGTCTGCCACGAACTGAACTTCCACTTGCTTCCGTGCAGGAACCGCAACCACATCCTTCATTACGCCAGCGGTGGGCTTGCCGGCTACGTTGACCAACTCGAATGAGTGACGATGCAGGTGAACCGGATGTACGTCGTCGCTCTGATTGTCGAAGATCAGACGGTATCGGCGGTTGGTTCGAACCAGGATGGGGTCGGTCTTCGGAAATTTCTTGCCATTGATTGTCCAGTGATCCACCCAGCGATTGCCCGCCCACTTGTTGCGAAACACCAGGGGCACGCGCCCATCCGGTTCAGGAACAGAATGCGCTGTGCCGTCGGCATGTCCGAACGCAGTGTAGTCCCAGATCTCGTTCGGCGCCCGTTCCCACTGCGCTTCGCCCGAACGCCCGGAATATTCGATCACGATACCCAAGCCCGCTTTTCGCGTTTGTTCATCCGTGTCACCTAAAACCCACACGCCTGGGTGATTCATCTCCACAACCGCGTCGATCCGTTCCGCCGGCCCCATTTCCAGAACCGAAACCGCCCGGGGCGACGGCACAGGGTTGCCGTCCAGCGCGACTACGGAGAACTGGTGGCCGGGCAACGCCAGGCGGTGAAACAGGCTCGCGTTGGCATTCAGGATGCGTAGCAAGACGCGCTGCCCTTCTTTCACGCGAACGGGCTCTCCCATGCCGAGCACATGGCTGTTCACCGTGAACCGGTTGTAACCCACTTCGAGCGAGCCTTCGCCGCCTCCCTTCATGGCGCCCAGGTACGGGTCCCATCCGTGCAAGGCGAGCAAAACCTCCTGGTCGTAGTGTCCGGGATTGTCCTTCCCCTCGATGATCAGGAATCCGAACTGGCCAGTATAGGTGGCCCGTTGCAGATCGCGACCGGCGTAAATGTGAGAGTGGTACCAGCGCGTTCCGGCGGGCCGCGGCACAAACTGATAGCGCTGATGAGCGTGCGGGGGCAGCATGGGTGTACCCTCCTCCGCCGAGCCGTCGACCTCCGGCGGAATCCACAGCCCATGCCAATGCACCAGCTCGGGAATATTGCTGTCGTTGTAGACGTCGATCGTGACTGGCTTGCCTTCGGTCATCCGCAGAACCGGACCAGGAAATCCGCCGTTGTATCCAGTGGTCTTGATCTTGTGTCGCGGAGCGATCTCCACTTCGACCGGCGCGATGCGCAGTGTGAAATCAGCCTTACCGGCGCCCGATGCCTGCTGATCGCCGCCAGCGATGGCAGGCGCCGCGCATGCGCCCGCTAGCGCTTGCATGAATACCCGGCGGTTCATCGCGCTGAAAGTCAATCTGGATTGAGGCTAGCACGATGTTTGGTAGAGCACCCGGCAGTCGTTCGCACATCGAAATTCATTCAATGCCTCGATCCAGCCTGAAGTTTTATCCGAGAATCTTCCGGCCCAGCCGCACTAGTAGATCGCCCCAACACTCATTGTTCGACTGCAGTTGGGATGCCCTACTCCAAGGAGCCTGAATCTTAAATGCCAGGAAAAGTTCACGGACGTCTCCCGTTCCGAGCGGCTGTATTGACGCTCATGTTGGCCATCTCGGGCGCGCTGGCCGATGCGCAGCCCCAGCCCCAACCCCTGCCCAATATGGGCCAACAGATCACGCCGCTGGCACCCGAGAATTCCCGATTCGTCACCTTGAACCCTCGCCTGCCGGACCAGCCCAACTGGCTCGCGGGGCAAGCAGTTACGACCGTCGTGAGTCCGGATCACAACACCTTGCTTGTTCTGACCAGCGGTTACAACCGCGTCTACTCTGCCGGCAAGCCCACCCCGCCGTACCCGTGGTCGGTCCCGGACTCGAATGAGTATGTGTTTATCTACAATATTTCGCGGCAAATCCCCAGCTATACGCCGCAGGTGTTGCAGATCCCGAATGCCTACCACGGGATTGCCTTCGATCCCTCCGGCAGACATTTCTACGTGGCGGGTGGCCCGAGCGACATGGTCCACACGATGACCCTGGGCTCAGCGGGCTGGGCGGAGGATACAAGTGTTCCGATGCTCACCATGAAGCACCGCGTTGGCGTTGGCTTGAACCTCAAGCCGAACGGTGCACTCCAAATCAACGGCGCGGTTGGTGTGTTGCCTTGCGCGGCGGGTGTGGCGATTTCAAACGATGGCAGGACGCTGGTCGTAGCAAATTACTATAACGACTCGATCTCGATATTCACCGGCGGTTACGGCAATTGGGTGGCGCAGCCGGATCTCGACCTGCGCCCCGGCAAGAGCGCTGGCAACCCGCAAACCGGCGTTCCGGGCGGCGAATATCCGTTCTGGGTGGTGATCAAGGGTGCTGGAACGAGCCCTATGGCGTATGTATCCAGCATTCGCGACCGCGAGATCGATGTGGTTAGCCTGGGCGGAACCCCCGCGGTTACGGCCCGAATCCATGTTAAAGGCCAACCTAACAAGATGACGCTGAACGCGGACCAGTCGATCTTGTTCGTCGCCGAAGACCAGTCGGATACCGTCGACGTCATCAACACCAGAATGAATGAGGTAGTGGAGACTATTCCGGTAATCGCCCCATTACTGCCCGCATCGCTCGCGCAGTATAAAGGCGCGAACCCCAACAGCGTGGCGCTATCACCGGATGAAACACAACTCTATGTGACCGACGGCAATCTGAATTGCATCTCTGTGATCGCGCTGGGCGGAACCCATATCAACGATCATGTTGTCGGCTTAATTCCGACCGGCTGGTACCCGAACTCGGCGAGCCTGGTGAACGCAACAGGCAATCCTGCCTCAGTGTACGTGTACGTGGCCAACCAGAAGTCGCCGACCGGTGCGAATACTGGCTGGTGCTATGGCGGCTACGGGCCGCCGGGATCACCCAATTGCAATCCATCAAACCAGTACAATCCGCAGGCCACGAAAGCCGGCTTGCAGACCTTTCCACTACCGGATGCGACGCAACTCACGACGTTGACGCAAACGGTCATGGTAAACGATCGCTTCTCTTACACCGAGAGCGCCACGGATGCCGCGGTGATGGCGGCTGTGCGGCAAGGTATCCAGCACGTGATCTTCATCATCAAGGAAAACCGGACCTACGACCAGGTTCTCGGCGACCTGACGAACAACAGCAACGGCGATCCCTCATTAACTGAGTTCGGAGAGAAAATCACCCCCAATGAGCACGCGTTAGCGCAACAGTTCGTCACCCTCGACAACTTCATGGACACTGCCGAAGTCAGCTATGACGGTTGGCACTGGAGCACCGCGGCCCAAGCTCCCGACGTAGTAGAACATCAATACCCCGTGGCCTACGCATTGCGCGGCCTCAGTCTGGATTCCGACGGAATGGTGCGCAACGTGAATGTCGGGATTCCAGCCGTTCCAACCGGAACCCCACAGGGGGATGTCGCCGCTCGCCAAGCCGCCGATCCCTTCACCTCGAGCGATCCAGATGTTTTGCCGGGACAGACCGTCGTAGATGCGCCGGATGGGCCGGACAATGAGGTCAATACCGGCTATTTGTGGAATTCCGCGTTGCGGGCCGGTCTCACCGTTCGCAACTATGGCTTCTTCATAGATGCTACCCGCTATAACACGGCCGACTTCGCGATTCCCGTGCTGCGCGATCCGTTCTCCAGCGGCACTACGGTGGCCTATCCCGCGAATGTCAAACTCGCGCCGTTTACCGATCCGTACTTCCGCGGTTTCGACAACGTACTTCCCGATTATTGGCGATACGCCGAATGGGCGCGCGACTTCGATGCCCGATACAGCAATGCCGGAAGTGTGACCGATCTTCCGGCTTTGACCCTCGTGCGCCTTATGCACGATCACACCGGAAATTACACTACGGCGATTGACGGTGTGAATACTCCGGACCTTCAGGTCGCCGATAACGATTATGCCGTGGGCTTGCTGATTCAGAAGATCGCCAACAGCCGTTTCGCCAACAACACGCTGATTTTCATGATCGAGGACGACGCGCAGGATGGCGGCGACCATGTGGATTCACACCGCAGCATCGCGTTTGTGGTGGGCCCGTATGTGAAGCGCGGCGCCGTGATCTCTACGCAATACAATACGCTGAGCTTCATTCGCACCATCGAAGAGGTGCTGAGCCTTCCGGAGCTCAATCAGAAACTGGGCCTCCCGCAGATGATGAACCTGAACGACGCGCTCGCCAGGCCCATGGCCGACATCTTCAACACCACGCCGAGCCCGTGGACGTTCACCGCTGTCCCGTCATCGATGCTATACCTCACCTCGCTGCCGCTGCCTCCACAGCCCGCCGGCATGATGATGCCAAAACCGGCGCACGATGCGAAGTACTGGGCGCGAATGACGAAGGGAATGGACTTCACCGACGCAGATCGCGTGGATGCCGGGGCCTTCAATCGCATTCTCTGGAAAGGAATGATGGGCAAGCAGCCCTATCCCGCTACGCCGACCGGAGCGGACTTACGCCAGAACCGCGAGGCGCTGCTGGCTCGATACCGGCAGTCATTGCAACCAAAAGCGCCGCCGGCGTCGAAACAAAACTAACCGGTTTGGAGGAAGGCTTTGTGCGTACAAGATCACTACGATTTTGTGGATTGATGGCTCTGGCCGCCGCAGCTCTACACAGCCGACCCGCCCAACGGAACCGCATATTGGAACTAATCCGGCACCAGAGCTGGCTCGTTACAACTTGAATTTTACGCGCCTTCCCCAGTTGGCACAGCAAGTCTCACGCGATTGCGGTCTCACTGTGCCACGGCGCAATCCGTTCAAAAGCATCGTGGCTCCCCGGAGAACATGGTTCCCAACAGCCCCTCCGCCGCTGAGGCCCTGCCACTGACGCTCTGCCATGAAATACTGCCATAGATTCATGGCATAATACAACGAGGAAGCCAAGCAATGAAGAACTTTCACCTGCCATTACCGGAGCAAACCTATGCCCATCTCAAGGCGGAGGCCGAACGGATGCACGTGCCCGCGACGACCCTCGCGCGTGAGGCCGTCGAGGGGTGGCTGCGGCAACAATTCCGAAAGGCCAGGCAGGACGCGATCGCGTCGTACGCGGCGGAAATGGCGGGAACGCTTCTTGATCTCGACGCCGATCTGGAATCGGTCGCGATCGAACACCTTATGAAAGGTGGCAAGGCCGCAAGATGAAGCGAGGTGACCTCTACTGGGCCGATCTTGTTCCGCGATCAGGATCGGAGCAGACGGGCCGGCGTCCGGTGATCGTGGTGTCCCACGATGGCTTCAACCAAACTCCTGGATGGAGGTCGATCATTGTGGTCCCGGTCTCAACATCCGCAGCTCAAGGCAAGCGCGGACCGACCGTCATTGAGCTTTCAGGCGCGACTGCCGGTCTGCAGAGGACGAGCTTTGCCGTGTGTCATCAGGTGACCACGCTGGACCGTGCCAAACTGACCAAGAGAGTCGGCAGCCTCCCGTCTGACTCCCTGCGTGAGGTCGAGGAAGGGCTGAAGGCCGCGATGGATCTCGATTGACCCGGGCTTGGTCGAGTAGGCTGGAGGCCCGGACGTTTGGCTCCCCGGAACTTCGCACTCACCATTCGTTACACTCGTCGCATGCTCCTCTGCTCCGTGCGCGGCTGCCATCTGGGCCTGGTGCGCGACAAACGGCGAATGGTCTGCCCTCGCAAGCATTCCTTCGACATCGCTCGGAGCGGATATATCAACCTGCTGCAACCGCAGGAACGGCGAGCCAAGCATCCGGGCGATACAGCAGAAGCGATTGCAGCGCGGCGGCGTTTACATGACCGGGGGTTTACCGAGCATCAGCGTCTGGCGATCGCCCAAGCCATCACCACGACTCCCGATGACGTGGTTCTCGATGCCGGCTGCGGCGATGGTTTCTACCTCGGCACTCTCCATCGTGAAATCGGGTGCGATGCCCATGGGATCGATATCTCTATCCCTGCCGTCGATGCAGCCGCGCGGCGCTACCCCGACTGCGAGTGGGTCGTAGCGAATGCCGATCGCGTGGTCCCCTATTCCGATCGGTCGTTCTCCGTTGTTCTGTCCATCACGGCGCGCATGAATCCGGCCGAATTCCGGCGGGTTTTACGCGACGGAGGGCGCCTCCTCGTCGCTATTCCTGCTCCCGACGATCTCATCGAGTTGCGCGGCTCGGGGCGCGATCGTATAGCCCAGACAGTCGACCGATTCGCTCACGGTTTCACGCTGATCCATCAACGGCGCGTCTCATCCTGCGCCGATCTCGAGGCTTCCGCCGTTCGCGATGTTCTGGTTTCGATTTACCGGCCAATGCAGCGCCGGTCCGTCGAAGCCAAGGCGGTCACGTTCAGCCTTGATTTACTTCTGTTTCAAGCCGTGTAGTCTCGCTTCGGAAAACTCGATGGAAGCCTTTGCTCCGAAAATCGCGAGCGCCGTGCGCCCACGTTTCCGCATCATCGATTCGAACGATACGCGCGGAACATCGATCATCTTGCGCACTCCGGCGCTTCGCAGCAGGCGCTGGGCGCCATTGGGCATCCGGGCGGCAGCTCGTTCGAAGGCGCCCGAAGATGCGGCGAGCATGCCTGCAATGGCCCGATAGTAACCTTGTTGCCCCTGCACCTTCTGCGAGCCAATCACCAGAGCCGCCAGCACCTCATGGCTCTCTTCCAGTCGGGCCACCACCCTTCCCCAATCATCCAGGAAGGGGCAGAGCGGGAGCAGCGTGACGGCCGAGCGGCGCAGCGCCTTTACGGGACGGAGCGGATAATGCCGGTGTCCTTCGCTCGAAAGACCAGTGTGCTGATAGATGCGAACCGCAACCTCGAAGCGGCCCCGCGTCGCAAGATGCTCCATCAGCGGCGCGGTGGTCTTCTTCCAAAAGCCCATGCCTTGTGTGAGGTCGCCTCGATTGTGCGCCATAGTCATCGAGAGGCGCAGTAGATCGAGTTCAGCGTCGCGTTCGGCGGCCACTTCGTTGAATATTGCCTGTTCGCGATCGATTTCCGCTTCGATGGCGGCCTGCGCCTCTTCTGCGGAGGCCATATCGCCGAGTTCCAGCAGGCGCCCGAGGCCACCCGCGATCGCGCTCCAATGTTCGCCGTTGTGCCCACTGACACCGCGCACGGAGCGGACTGAGATGCCGTCCTCTGTCCAGGCGCGCGCCGCGAGCGAAAGGCGCAGCATGGGCCGCAATACCTCAGGGTCGCGCGATTCGCGCCACAAAATCCCACGGATCTTGGTGTCGACATCCGTGGGTACGAACGTGGCGACGGTCGCGTGATGACACGCCAGGCAGAGCGCAAAATACTCCTGAAGTTGCTCATCGCGCGTAAGGCCGGAGCGCAGAATGTTCTGCCAGTTGGCGAGAATTCGTAAGAAGCCATCGGACGAGTTGCCTAGTTCGATCAGGCTACCCGGTTCCGTCACTCGCAGCCGGGCTTCTAGAAATGGCGCCGTGTTGCGGACTTGCGCCATGAGCGTCTCCGGAGAAATCCACTGAGCCCAGGCATCGCGGGGCAGTTTGATCAGGGTGTCGGACAAACCACTAGTATGACGCGACAGATTGAAAAGCACCGAAGCTCGTACGAGAAGCTGTCAACAGAGTTTGGCAAGCATTGGCTCCCCACATTGGACACGTCTCAAACTTTTGTGGCCTAAAGTGCGGTCCGCTCGAACCACTCCAATGGGCGCCAGGCCAATGCCATCCGTGCCAACACGAAGCGCCTGTCCAGACTGGGCACCCTGGCTGGACAAGTGTCGAACTCGTTGTTGCGGTACCCGCTCCGGACGTTCTCGCGTGCCCATATACTTTGTGAATCGGCACCGCACTCGCCGGCGACCTCCTGACTGGGTGCAAGCGTGTACTTGACTTTCTCTCTATCATCTTATATAAAGATAGAGAAGTTAAAGAAATGGTCGCTAAACATAAAATTCGTCCACTGCATAGAGAACAAGACCGGGATCAAGCCACGGGGGCAAACGACCCGGTTTTGGCGATGCTTGGAGTTGGCAGGCAACTATGGGAGCAAGAACCGGGAGACAACTTTGTGGAACGCCTCAGGTCAGAGGATCTGCCGGTGCCGCCGGCCATGCATCCGTCCCACGACCCTGAGCGAAATCTGCCGGAGGCAGTTTGGCGACGCATTGTCAGCCACCAAGGAGAGCAGTTTCAAACTGTGAGGGGGCTGCCATTTACCTTCGAGGTGGAAGGGCCCGGGATTTGGTTTTTCCGCGATGGGAAGCGCGTCAATCGTAAGCTGACGCGGACGCAATTTGAGGTGGCGCTGTCCCGTTGTCCGCTGGCACGCACGACCGAGATCAGTGACCTGATGGACTACCCATACGTATTCGCTGTGCTTACGGACAGAAGAATACGGGGCCAGCAATGGTGATCGGATGGCGAGAGTTTTTTGGGACACCAATCTCTTCATTTATCTATTCGAGAAGAATGCTGAGTGGTCACCGCCCGTAATCGAACTCCGTCGAAGGATGTTGGCCCGTGGCGATGAGTTGCTGACGAGCTACCTCACGGTCGGCGAGGTAATCACCAAGCCAAAACAACTGAACAACGCCATGCTCGAAAGGAGTTACCTCAACTTTTTCTCAGGTGGTTCCGTGGAATTGGTTGCCTTCAGCCTGGACGCAGCCCAGCGGTATGGAGACATTCGAAGTCGGGAACGCATTCGGCCAGCCGACGCGATCCAGTTGGCTTGCGCTTCCGCGGCAAGGACTGATCTGTTCGTGACCAACGACAACAGGCTCTCAGGGCTGGTCGTTTCCGGCGTTACGTTCGTTACCGGCATCGAGCGCGTTCCGTACTGAACTCCCGGATGTCAGGACCGTTCATTGGCTCGATCGAGAGTGAGATTCGGTCGTCTACAAAACTACAGATTGACTGTTTCTCTGGCTCCCCGGCATGGATTCGAACCACGATTGGAATAAGGCATATAGAACATAACTATCCTTGACTTTACGCGGCGGCCACACGACAGTACTAATGAATAAGCGCATGGAGGAATTATCGATGAGAGTGAACCACACAGCCGGCATGTCAACCTTAGTTTTGTTCTCGCTATGCGCCGCCATGGCGCAGCCGGCAACCTCCCGAATCGTGAGCGCCGCCAATGCATTCCTTTCGACGCTCGATCAGAAGCAGCGCCAGAGCGTGCTGTTTGCATTTGATGACGCCACGCAGCGCACACGGTGGTCCAACCTTCCGGTGAAGATGGTGCCGCGGGCGGGCCTGAGCATGGGGGAGCTGACCGCTGCCCAGCGTTCCGCGGCCATGGCTCTGGTTTCCTCCGCGCTCAGCAGGCGAGGTTTCGAGAAGGTTCGGCAAATTGTGGACGCCGACGAGACCCTCAAGCATAACGAAGGCAACAACCCGATGTTCGGCGAGGATCTCTACTACATTTCCATCCTGGGGACGCCCTCCGCCAAGGAACCTTGGATGCTCCAGTTCGGAGGTCACCATCTGGCGCTCAACATTACCATCGCGGGCGAACGCGGCGTTCTCACACCGACCCTGACCGGCGCCCAGCCCGCTCTTTACACCGTCAACGGCAAAACCGTGCGCCCCCTCGGCGAGGAGAGCGATAAGGCTTTCGCTTTGCTGAACGCGCTAGACGAGACGCAGAGGAAACAGGCGATTCTCAGCTACCGCTTGGCTGATCTTGTGCTTGGTCCCGGGCGGGACGGCAAGACGATTCTGCCCGAAGGACTGAAAGCTTCCGCTATGAACGACCGGCAACGCGCCATGCTGCTCGACGTGATCTCGGAATGGGCCAATATTGTTCACGAAAGCGCGGCCGCGGCGCGTATGGATGAGCTGAAGGCCGAGATCAACGAGACTTGGTTTGCATGGAGTGGCCCCACAACCGTGACTCCGGGGAGAAACATCGCGGCCTACTACCGGATTCAGGGACCACATCTGGTCATCGAATATGCGCCTCAAACACTGGGAGGCGATCCTTCCATGCATGTCCACACGATGTACCGCGATCCGACGAACGACTACGGCAGAAAGCTCGCTGCAAAATGAAAACCAGGCTCGCTGCTGCGATTCTTCTGTTGACCGCAACGCCTGCGCTCGCGCACAGGCTCGACGAGTACCTGGAAGCCACGCTTGTCTCGGTTGAGAAGACTCGGATGCGGGCTGAGATCACTCTCACTCCGGGCGTCGCCGTCTATCCCATCGTGCTCGCGGACATCGATACTGATGCGGACGGAATCATTTCAGAAACCGAGCAGCGCGCCTACGCAGGCCGGGTGCTCCGCGATTTATCCCTCACGATCGATGGTCGTCCGCTAAGGCTCCAGTTGCTTTCCAAGCGATTTCCAACCATCGAGGAAATGAAAGGTGGGCTCGGCCAGATCCAGATCGAGTTCAGCGCCGATCTGCTTTTTGGCGGCGCCACCCGACGACTCATTTTCGAAAACCATCACCAGAGCCGAATCGCGGCGTACCAAGTGAATTGTCTCGTCCCGCGCGACCCGGACATTCGGATCGTCGCTCAGAATCGAAATTACTCGCAGTCGCTCTATCAATTGGAGTACTTGCAGGCCGGCGTTCAGTCAAACTCACTGTTTTTGGCATCGTGGTCAGGCGATCGCGTGTGGCTCGGCGTGGTCGCGCTTCTTTTGTTCGCGCGGTTCGCATTCCTCTGGCGGCAGCGCGCCCGAAATCCAGTAAGCTATTGAAAAAAGGATGGCTCCCCGGCATGGACACGTCTCGAACTCGCCAAGTCGGACGGTGTGGCCTGCCTTCTTCAACATGCGTCCATCTCAAAAGCGGCACCCCTCCGCGAAATATGTCATCTTGGACATAGGCGACAGATGGCTAGCATAAGGGACAAGCCGCTGGTTTGGTTAAAGGGCGAAGTGAAAACCCCTCCGTTCAGCAATCAAGCCCGCTTGGAAGCTGGGCTGCTTCTCAGGCGGCTCCAAGCAAGGGCAAGGGTTGAGTTTGCCCCATTCGCGACCAATGCCCGCAATCGGTCGCCAGTGCCACGAGCTACGAATCAGCGATCGTGACCAAACGTGGCGAATCACTTACCACGTCGCGGCGGATGTGATCGTTATTCTCGACGTCTTCAGCAAGAAGACCCAGGCTACACCGGTCCGGATCGTGGAAGTCTGCCAAAAACATCTGGCTGCCTACCTGCGAGCGATTTCGGATAAGGAGTACACATGAAGCGCATCAAGAAGCAACGTTTGGAACGTGCCGGCTCGGTGGTTGGCGACAGCGCCCAGTTCCTGCAACTGAGCGAGGAAGAGAATCGCTTTATCGAATTGAAGCTGGCGCTCGCCACTGGAGTCCGCGAACTTCGCGAACGAAAGGGGTTGACGCAGGCCGCGTTGGCGCACCGGCTGGGATCGAGTCAGTCGCGCGTTGCCAAGATGGAAGCAGCCGACCGTTCGGTGTCGCTCGACCTGATCATGCGGTCGCTCCTCACCATAGGAGCTACTGCAACCGACATTGCCAAGTGGATCAAAGGTGCCGAAACCGCGCGAGCTGCCTAGAGACACGCCGTCCCATCTTGGATTCGAACCACATTTTCAAGCACTTGTGAGGAGAGCCAGAACTGAAGTGCTTTGATTTCAACGCGGCGATTTGTGGCTCCCCAGGTAGGACTCGAACCTGCACACCTACTCCCGCGAGTCCAATTCCCGCAGTGCGCGAACAGCCACCTGGCTCGCGGGTTTCTTCGCCAGGAGCTGGCGCATGAGATCGCGGGCCTTCTCCCGCTCGCCCATCTGGACGTAGACGCGTCCCAGGTTGAGGTAGAGCTCCTCGTTGTCGGGGGCTATTCCGATGCCGTAGCGGAACGCGGCGATGGCATCGTCCCGTTGACCCAATTCGGCATATAGCACTCCGAGATTGTTGATGGCGCCAGTGTGATCGCGTTTGAGGGAAATGGCCCGCTCGAACCATGGTTTGGCTTCGGCCGTGCGATTCTGGCGGGCGAACGTGAGGCCTAGCTGATTGGCGGCATCGGCATTCTGGGGATCGGCGTCCGCGGCTCTGCGAAGGAAATTCTCGGCCGCCGGCAGGTCGTTGAGCTTGAGGCACACGTCTCCGGCTCCGAGCAGAGCGTCGGCGTGCTCCGGGCGGATGGCCAGCACCTGCTTGTATTCCTCGAGCGCCGGCTTCCACCGTTCGGCTTCGTAGTGAATGCGCGAGAGCGCCAGGTGAGCCTTCCAGTGGTCGGGGTGGCGATGCACCACTTCGTCCAAATACGGAATCGCCTGGTCGGGATAACCGGCCCAATAGAACGCCGCGCCGAGTTTGAAATAATTGCGCCGAGGAGTCAAATAGTAAAGCCCGGGAAACGGCAAGGCCATATCGGGGCCGCGGCCGGCGACGAGAGTCTTCAGATCGCGGTCGAGTACATCGGCGGACGGAATCTCGGCGTAGATCTTCTGCGCGTGGCTGCGGTCATCCACCAGCAGAAGCAGCGGCAACTCAAGATCGGTTCGCAGCTCGAACAAATACCGGTGGAATACCGAGTAGTAGGCCGCCAGGTCCGGCGAACTCCGCGACACATCGACGACTTCGAAAGGCAACGAGGACGGAACCGACGGCGGCGCTCCAGCGGTCAGGAGCAGAAATCCGGGGCCTTTGCGCTTTTCCGGCAGGGGCGGGGGATCGATCAACCACGTGGAGGCGAAATCGGGCTGATTAACTCCTTCGACCGGCGCGGCCGGCATGCTGGCTCGCGGCCGGAACGGCGTGGCCTCCACATGGTCCGATCCTTCTTCGATCTCATAACGGAAACCTGCGCGGAGCTTGGAGAACTGCTGCGTGGCGCCCGACGGCCAGGTGATAGCCGCGGTTGCCTCATTGGCGTTCTGCAAGCCGAAGTGAAGTTGCTTCGAGTGCTGTGACAGGTATCCGCTGCCCGCGCTGAGGTACTGGACGCGTCCGTTCACTTCCACGCGTGCACCAATGGCGTCGCGATTGGATTTCGTACCGCGCAGGCGAAGCGCAATGGAACGTTTGCCGATGCCGCAGTTGTTGCGCAAAATCCGAACCTGCGGGCCCAAACGGCTCTTCAGCACGATATCGAGATTGCCGTCGTTATCGATATCGGTGGCCGCGAAGGCGCGGGAATCATCGGCGAAGTCGAGGCCGCTGACTCCGGAGAAATCGTAAAACTTTGCAGCGCCGCCGGCCGCGGGCGTCACGCGCTTATAGAAAACGTTAGGCTCGCGCCCGCACCAGCTATAGTTCTCGCGGATGAGCTGATTAATGGCATTCCAGCCATTTTCGTAATCGGGAGCCGGCTGGTCGGCTGGCGGCGATTTCGCTACCACCTGCCGCCAGAAGAAGCTGTTCAAATCCTTCTCCGACGGATTGGTCAGCATTCCGGTGGTGATGAAGATCTCGGGGGCGCCGTCGTTGTCGAAGTCGAGTCCATCGGCGCTCCAGGCCCAACGTCCCATGGCCACGCCTTCCGGCGCACTAGTCTCCTCGAACTTCCCATCGCCAAGGTTGCGGAAGAGCGAGCTGCCCTTGGTGTGGCTGTGAAAAGCGGCGCGGTGATCGCGGCCGGGTGAGAAGGCAGGGTCATCGACCACCCGCTGGCCGGCTTCGGTCCACATGTTGGAGACATAAAGGTCCGGCCGGCCGTCGCCATCGTAGTCAAACCATGCCGCACTCATGCCGGGGGCCATGTTCTCGACGCCTGCTGCGCCAGCCTCGTCGTGAAACTTGCCGCCGCGGTTGCGGTACAGGTTGCTCTTGCCGAAATCGTTGGCTACGTAAAGATCCGGCCAGCCGTCGCCGTCGAAGTCGCACCAGGCGGGGGCAAAGCTGTAGTGATGGTTGTTCTGGTCCAGTCCGGTCTCGTTGGTGACGTCCTCGAAGTATCCGCCGGAAGCCGTGAGCTCATTGCGGAAAAGAAAGTTCGGAGGACCATTTTCCGCGTCGTGATAGGGGGCAGGGTAGCGATACTGGTCCTCGCTCTGAAAATAGATATAGGTGCAGAGATAGAGATCCAGGCGCCCGTCCCGGTTGTAGTCCGCGGCTGCCATTCCGGTGAACGATCCCTGCGGATCGGCGCGGAACCGGAAGGCGTCAGGCGCATGCGTGAACGTGCCATCGCCCTGGTTCAAAAACAGCAGCGGCCCCGCGCTTCGCAAAACGGCCAGATCCTGGCGCCCGGAATTGCGGAAATCGGCGAACAACGCGCACGTCGTGTCATCCAGGACGCCCACGCCTGCCTTTTCGGTGATGTCGACTAGCGTGCCGTCGCCGCGATTCTTATACAGGCGATTCGGCAGTCCGCCGGGCTGGCAAACGTAGATCTCGTCCCATCCGTCGTTGTCGATGTCGCCGACTGCGACGCCGTTGTTTCCGTAAATGTCGATGCCGGTGGCTGAGTCGAGCCTGGATCGCCACCACACGTTGCCCTTCAATAACTGCTCATCAAACGAAGTCACGCCGTGGAATGCGTGCGCGGTGATGTCGTGAAACAGAGGCTCCTTGGCGGTAACCAGCGTCTCACTGAGTGGCGAGAACTCCGCGAGGCGCCCGTTCTTCCAGACTTGTTTCCAGAAGCCGACGCGATAGGCGCCGTCGCCGGCAATTTCATAACGGACAATGTTCCGCGGCAACACGAAGAAGGCGCTGCGACGAAGATGACCGAGAGAGGCGATCCAGTGCGCGAGGCCGCTGTGAAATCCATCCGCAGAACCGAATTCCGCCACGCTAACACCGTCGGCCATCGACTTGTACCGGAGCGGCATGGGGGATGCGCCCCGAAAATCGTCCGACAGTTGCAACGGGGTGCCGCGAAGCGCGGCTCGAAGACGCTGCTCGATTTCCTGGGCTTCCTTTTCAAATGGGAATTCGTCAGTTCCGGGCTCCGTGTGAGCCAGAACGCTCTCATAAGGACTGGGTTTGCGGAAGCGGACGGGATACCGAGTGGCGCTGAAACTCCTCGAAGGAACGAACAACCCGGACGAAGCCAGCGCCGCGAGAAATTCGCGACGTCCGATGGGAGGAACCGCCACACTGTAAGGGTAGGACAGGCACTCGTAGCTGTCCACAAGTGCGAGGAGCTCCTTTTTCAACGTAACGAATCCGAAAGGCCGCAGGTACCCGCAAAAGGCGCGTGTCCCTTCGCTACATGGGTCGCGCAGCGAAGTCATCGGAGACGCTGTGCGCGGCGGCGCTCGGCACGGCGGACGCGCGCCTCGTCCATGCCGAAGTAATGGGCCACTTCGTGCCAGACGGTTTCCTCGACCAGTTTTTCCAGATGCTCGGGGCTTCGGGCCAGGCGCTCGTGCGGGCCTTGGAAGATCACGATTTGATCGGGCATGGCGAAGCTATCGAAAACGCTGCGCGCAGTGAGAGGCCGCCCGCGGTACAGGCCCAGCAGCGTTCCGCCAGGCCGCACGCCGGCTCCGCGAAGTTGCATGGTGGACGGTTCTTGCTCGACGATCATGGCGATGTTGGACATGCGGCGGCGGAAGCGCTGCGGGATTTTGGCGCAGGCGCGTGTGACCAGGCGGTCGAAGTCTTGAGCGGTCAACCTGAGTGTCCGGAAATGGGAATGGGTTTGATTTGCAAAATTTGTTTTTTGAGTGCAAATGGCTTGGTCACATTGAGATGCATGGCACCAGTCATAGGTATACCATCGAGCGGAGATGGTGAGGGCGGCAAAACAGGTGCCAGGCAACGCTGTCCACGCGCCAAGGCGAGGCGTGCCTCGCCCCTACATCCCACGCTTCGTAGTGGCCGGACACGTCAGGCCTGCCGCTACGAAATGACTGGGACGGTCCACTAGTGACCTGTCGCAGCGATTTCGTTAGGATGACGCAACCGCTCGCTTTGGTCGCGGCTCAGTATCCGGCGCGATTCACGGAGCCCCGACTGGAGGAAGCCGTAGTAACGATCTGGCTGCGACAGGCCACTGGTAAGGACGATGGCTGGTCTTGTTATTCTACGGAGGAACCGTTCATGGCTATTGTGATCGCGATCGACGGCCCGGCGGGCGCGGGCAAGAGCACCATTGCGCGCCGTCTGGCTACGCGGCTGGGCTTCACTTATATTGATAGCGGCGCCATGTACAGGGCAGTGGCGCTGTGGGCGTTGCGCCAGAAGCTCGATCCATCGGACCGGCACCGCATGGAGCAACTGGCGCTCGCGGCGGCGATCTCACTGGAAGGTGAACGAGTAGTGCTGAATGGCGAGGATGTGACGGAGGCGCTTCGCGGGCCCGAGGTGTCGCGAGCTGCGTCGCTCGTGGCAACGATACCTGGAGTGCGCCGGGCGCTGGTGGACAAGCAGCGGGAGATTGGCGCACAGAATAATGTCGTGATGGAAGGTCGAGATATCGGCTCGGTGGTGTTTCCTCAGGCGGATTTGAAGATTTTTCTCGATGCGGAGTCGGAGGAGCGCGCGCGGCGGCGGGCGGCCGAGGTCAATGGCGATCACGAGCTGATCGCGCACCAGATCCGCGAGCGCGACGAGCGTGACCGGACGCGTGCCGAGGCGCCGCTCACCCAGGCTCTCGACGCCGTGTACTTCGATTCAACAGGGCTATCCATCGAAGAAGTCGAAGAAGCCATCCTAAAGCTGGTACGCGCGCGCATTACGAACGGGAAGGAGTTTCGTTGAAGGATCTACTGGTAATGAAATTCGGCGGCACGAGCGTCGGCAGCGCCGAACGCATGCGCGCGGCCGCCAAGCTTTCGGCGGGGTATAAGCGCAAGCGGCCGGTGGTGATCGTGGTATCGGCCATGTCGGGTGTCACGGATCTGTTGATCGAGACCACCAAACATGCGGAGGCGGGCGACAACGCCGGGCGCAACGCGAATATTCGGAAGCTCGAGGAACGTCATGTGCAGGCATGTAGGGAGCTGCTACCGGCCTCGAAACAGAAGCCCGTGTTGGCGGGGATACGCGAGCTGGTGGGCGAATTTGATCGCATCACGCATGGCATGCTCATGCTCAACGACCGTCCGCCGCGCTCCGTCGATGAAGCCATTGCCATCGGCGAGAGGCTTTCGGCGCTCATGATCGCCGCTTTTCTCAACTCCGCGGGGACGAAAGCGGAGGCCATCAATGCAGCAGAGGTAATCGTCACCGACGCGGTTTTCGGCAGCGCGTCGCCGCTGATGGAGCAGACCACGGTGAAAGCGCGCAAGCTCCTCGGGCCGCTGATTCGGAGCGGCGTGCTGCCGGTGGTGACGGGCTTCAACGGAGCGACGGCCGACGGGCGGCCGACGACGCTGGGCCGCGGAGGCTCGGATTTTTCGGCGTCCATTCTGGCGGCCGCACTGGGCGCGCGCGAGCTATGGATCTGGACGGACGTGGACGGCATCATGACGGCCGATCCGCGTCTGGTGCCGGATGCCACCGTGCTGGAAGAGGTCACCTATCGCGAGGCAGCGGAGCTGGCTTACAACGGCGCCAAGGTTCTGCACCCGCGCACGCTCGCGCCGCTGGTGGCCCGCAAGATTCCGGTGTGGAGCAAGAACAGTTTCGCGCCCGAGAAGCCCGGGACGAAGATTGTGCCGCGCATCCACTCGCTGAAAGGCGCGCGCGCGGTGACATCGCTGGCGAAGGTGGCGCTGGTGTCGCTTGAGCCGGCGCACGCGACGCTCAACGGAGCGCTGGTGATGGCGCGCGCTTTGGACGCTCTGGCACGCGCCAATGTGGAGGTGCTATCGCTTTCCAGTTCCAGCTACCGGCAAAGTTTCTGCTTCCTTGTACGCAGCGAGGAACGGGATCGCGCGGTGGAGGCCATGGAATCCGCCTTGGCGCTAGAGCTGGCGCACGGCTACTTGCGGCCGATCGATGTGGATGAACAGGTGGGGTTGCTGGCGGTGGTGGGCGAAGGGATGCAAGGTACGCCCGGCCTCGCGGGACGCATCTTCACGGCGATTTCGCGCGAGCGGATCAACATCATCGCCATTGCGCAGGGATCCAACGAGCTGACGATCGCAATTGTGGTGCGTCGGGATGGCCTGGAAGCGGCGGTGCGGGCCGTGCATGCGGAGTGCGGGATGGGGGATCAAGGTGCCAAGGCAAAAGGCAAACGGCAAAAGGCAAACGGCAAAAGTTGAGAGCGGCGGGCCTGTTGATATAATGGTTTATCCAGCCGAGGAGTTCCTTTTGCCTTTTGACATTTGCCTTTTGTCTTTTGCCTTGAGAGGTGTGCATGTTTAATCTATTTCGCAGCCGCGACCGGCTGGTCCGAATTTTGCTGAGCGCCGTGTTGCTGGTGGTGGCTCTTTCGATGGTCACCTATCTGATTCCCAGTTACGGGAACACAGATCGGGGGCCGGACTCAGTGGTCGCCGAAGTTGGGAAAGAAACCATCACGGCGCACGATATCCAGATATTTGTCCAAAACGCAATTCGCTCGCGCACGATACCAATGGACATGGTGTCGCTCTACTTGCCGCAGCTCGTGGATGACGTGGTCAATTTTCACGCCATGATATACGAGGCAAAGCGGCTCGGGCTTCGCGTGAGCGACGAGGATGTCTCGGCCGCCATTCGCATGTCGAGACCGGATCTGTTTCCCGATGGCAAGTTTGTGGGCCGGGAAGCATATGCCGCCGTCTTGGCTCAGCAGAATCTGACGATTCCGGAGTTTGAAACCGAATTTGCTAACAATGTTCTCATCACCCGCTTGACGCAGATCGTGGTGGAAGGCACGGTGGTGACTCCGGCGGAGATCGAGCAGGAATACCGCCGGCGCAACGACAAGGTCAAGATCGAATTCGTAAAGATCGAGCCGGAGAAGTTGAAATCCGACGTGAGCGTGACACCGGCGGAGATCAAGGCGTACTACGACAAGACCCCTGGGCAGTACCCAGTCCCAGAAAAGCGCAGCCTGGCAATTCTGATGCTGGACCAAGCCAAGATCGAGCAGTCGATTCAAGTGTCGGACGCGGAGCTGCACCGTGCCTACGACGCCGACAAGGAGAAATTCCGTAATCCCGAGCGCGTTCAGGCTCGCCACATCCTCATAAAAGGGGGCACTACGCCCGAGGAAGACGCCAAAGCCAGGGCCAAAGCTGAGGATCTCCTCAAGCAGCTGAAAGGGGGCGCGGATTTCGCCGAGCTGGCGAAGAAAAATTCGCAAGATCCGGGTTCGGGGTTCAAGGGTGGCGATCTTGGCTGGCTGGTCCGCGGCCAGACAGTGAAATCGTTCGAGGACGCAGCCTTCTCACTGAAGCCCCATCAGATCAGCGATCCGGTGAAGACGCAGTTTGGATATCACATCATCCAGGTTCTGGAGCATCAGCAGCCGCATCTCGGAAGTTTTGAAGAAGTTCGTGCCCAACTCGCCGACGATGTGCGAAAAATGCGCGTCGGTAAAATGATGGAGGACCTGGCTGATCGCGCGGAGAGCGCTCTGAAGAAGGAACCGGCGGAGAAGGTCGCGGCAGAGCTGAATCTGGCGCCGCCGGTAGTGGCTGAGAATATTGGCCCCGGGGAGCCAATTCCTGGCATTGGGGCCAACAAGGACCTTCAGCAAGGCTTTAGCGGATTGCAAAAAGGCCAGGTATCGCCGCCGGTTTCTTTGCCGGGCAACCGAGTCGCTCTGGCGGTGGTGACCGCTGTTACCCCCGCGCGCTCCGCGACATTCGAAGAGGCGCAGGCGCAGATTCGGGGGATTCTAGAAGCCCAGAAAGCGGCGCAACTTTCCGGCCAGCGCTCGGCCGACCTTTTCGCCAAGGTCAAGGTCATGAACGGCGACGTGGAAAAGGCCGCCAAGTCCATGGGGCTGGAAGTGAAGACGCCCGCGCCATTTAACCGGTCAGCGTCTGTCGAGGGATTGGGTTCGGCGGCTTACTTTGCCGAGGCGTTCATCAAACCGGATGGGACTATCTTAGGTCCGCTGCCCGTGCCTCAAGGACGGGTGATCGCCAAAGTCCTGGAGAAGGTGCCCGCGGATATGTCTCTGCTGCCTGCCCAACGCGCCGGCCTGGCGGCGGAGTTGAGGGGAAAGAAGGCCCGCGAGCGGAATGAGCTGTTCGCCGAGGGGGTGCGCGAGCAGCTCACCAAAGAGGGCAAACTCAAGATCCATAAGAAAGTCGTCGATCAACTGGCGGCGAGCTACCGGGGCTGATCGGCGCCGGAATGCTTCACGCCATCATCGACTTTCTTCGGACGCTCACCGACCCCGAGCGCCTGATCCAGTTCCTGACCCACTTCGTGACTGGCTGGTTGGGATACGCGTTGCTGTTCGGAATTGTCTTTTCTGAGACCGGGCTGTTGGTCGGCTTCTTTCTTCCTGGCGACTCTTTGCTGTTTACCGTAGGGGTGGTCGCGGGTGCGGGTAATCTGAACATATTCATCGTGAATCTGGTGCTCATGGCCGCCGCCATGATTGGGGACAGCACTGGATACCTGATCGGCCGCAAAACTGGTCCGCGCATCTTCAACCGTCCCAATTCACACCTGTTCAAGCGGGAGCACCTCATGCGAACCCAGCATTTCTATGAGAAGCACGGCGGCAAAACTATCATCTACGCGCGGTTCGTGCCGATCATCAGGACTTTTGCGGCGTTCGTCGCCGGCGTGGCCGAAATGCCGTATCTGCGCTTCCTGCCGTTCAGCATTTGTGGCGCGGCGGGATGGGTGGCGTTCATGACCACTCTGGGATACACGCTCGGGAAAGTCGCTTTCGTCCGGCAGTATTTCGACAAGGTGGTTTTGTTGATCATCGTGATCTCGCTTCTGCCGGCATTTTCGGAAGTGCTGAAAGCGCGCCGCCGGGCGCCAACGGGCGGTTGACGGCCTCGGGCCGATGTGGTAAGTTCTTTGGTTCAAGGCATTTCACGGGTTTTCCTTCAATCCACATGGACCAAACTCTGCACGCTCTCGGCGAAATACTGCTAAAAGCCGTGCCGACCTTTGTTTTGGTGCTGCTGCTGTATGTATATTTGACGCGCATGTTTTTTCGTCCGCTCGAAAAAGTCCTGAAACAACGCTATGAGGCGACTGAAGGAGCACGGAAGCTGGCGGATGAAAGTCTGGCGAAGGCTGCGGCGAAGACGGAAGAGTATGATGCGGCGTTGCGTGCGGCGCGTGGCGACGTTTACCAGGAACTGAGCCAGTTGCGGCGCCAGTTACAGGACGAGAGAACCGCGGCCCTGGAGCAGGCTCGGAAGGAAGCCGACGCGCAAATCGGACAAGCCAAGGCCGAGTTGGCGCAGGAGGTCGCGCAACTGAAGCAGAACTTGGCGGGCGAAAGCGACGCGCTGGCGACGCAAATTGCGAATTCGGTGCTTAGCCGGAGAGTCGCATGAGGGCGCTGGCCCGATGCGCCGCGCTGGTTGCGTGCTTGTCATTTGGTGGAACGTGGGAACGAGTCCACGCGCAATCCTCGGCAACGAAGGCGGCGGAGACGGGCCAGTACGAGCCGGCGACCAAGGGCGAGGCGCAGGCCGAGGGCGTTTCTCCAGTGTGGGCGTGGGCCAATTTCGCCATTCTTGCTGGAGCCCTGGGTTATCTGATCGCAAAGTATGGCGGACCCTGGTTTGCTGCGCGGTCCACAGCCATCCGCAGAGGAATAGCCGAGGCGGAGGAAATCCGCGCACAGGCCGAGGCCGGGGCCGCTGAAGTTGATCGCAAACTTGCGGGGCTACAAACGGAAATAGATGCATTAAGGGTTGCGGCGCACCGCGAGCAATCGGCGGAAGGTGAGCGCATTCGCCAGCAGATGGCGGCGGATTTGGTGCGTCTCAAGGAACATGCCGCCGGCGAAATCGTGGCGGCGGGAAAAGCAGCGCGATTGGAGTTGAAACGCTACTCGGCTCAGCTGGCCATCGATCTGGCGGAGCAGAAGATCCGCCGCCAGATGACGCCTGAGGTGCAGAAAGCGTTGATCGAAGGCTTCGCGCGAGACCTGCACCAGCCATCCGCGTCGCCGTATTTGAAGAAGTAAGCTGCATGATTTCGCAAGCCATTGTCACCCGCTACGCGAGCGCCCTGGCGGACGTGATCACCGGTCCGAAGGGCATGGAGGCAGCCCAAGCCTCGCAGCAATTGCACGCATTTGAAGCTCTGCTGGCGGGATCGGTTGAACTCCGGAACGCGCTGTCTTCTCCGGCCGTCGCGCCGGCGCGGAAGCGTGCCGTGGTGAAAAATCTGGCTGACCGGCTCGGAGTGGCGCGCATCGTCCGGAACTTTTTGCTGGTATTGACTGACCACCGGCGCCTGGCGGCTTTAGCTCAGGTGATCGACTCGTTCGAAATCCAGCTCGACGAGCGCTTGGGCTTTGTTCGTGCCAGCCTGCTTACGGCGCGTGAGCTGGACGAGCACCAGAAGACCGCGCTGGTGGACGGACTTTCCCGGTTCACGGGCAAGAAAGTGCGGGCACGCTTCGCCGTCGAAACAGATCTGATCGGCGGCGTGGTGGCGCACATCGGCTCCACGTTGTACGACGGATCGGTGCGGGGACAGTTGAACAGCTTGGCACGCCGGTTGGCATCGGAGTGACAGGGAACAGGCGGACCTGCCTGTTTCAGCTAGGGGATTCGCAATTATGGCGCAAATTCGGGCGGACGAAATAACCAGCCTGTTACGGCAAGAGATTGAAAACTACGAGCGGGCCATCGACGTCAGCGAGACCGGCTCGGTGATCTCGGTGGGCGATGGCATCGCGCGCATTCACGGCCTGGAGAAGGTGATGTCCGGCGAATTGATCGAGTTTCCGCACGACGTTGCGGGCATCGCCATGAACCTGGAGGAAGACCAGGTGGGCGCGGTCTTGCTCGGCGACTACACGCACATTCGCGAAGGCGATGAAGTGCGCCGCACGTCGCGCATCATGTCCATTCCGGTGGGCGAAGAGATGGTGGGCCGCGTAGTGAACGCGTTGGGCGCGCCCATAGACGGCAAGGGACCCATCAACACCACCAAGTTCAATCCGGTGGAACGTCTGGCGCCAGGTGTCGTGGATCGACAGCCGGTGAAGGAGCCGCTGCAAACCGGGATCAAAGCCATCGACTCGATGATTCCCATCGGCCGCGGCCAGCGCGAGCTGATCATCGGCGATCGCCAGACCGGCAAGACCGCTATCGCGCTCGACACCATCATCAACCAGAAGGGCGGCGACATGATTTGCATCTACGTCGCCATCGGCCAAAAGCAATCGACTGTAGCCCAGGTAGTGAAAACGCTCGAAGATTACGGCGCTATGGAGTACTCCATCGTGGTCTCGGCCAGCGCGTCCGAACCCGCGCCCATGCAATACATAGCGCCGTATGCCGGATGCGCCATGGGCGAGTACTTCCGCGACAGCAACCGCCACGCGCTCTGCATTTACGACGACCTTTCGAAACATGCGGCCGCGTATCGCGAGATCTCGCTGCTCTTGCGACGGCCGCCGGGCCGCGAGGCGTATCCGGGCGATGTCTTCTACTTGCATAGCCGCCTGCTGGAGCGCGCCGCGAAACTCAACAAGGAGTTCGGCGGCGGCTCGCTCACCGCGCTGCCATTCATCGAAACGCAGGCAGGCGACATTTCGGCCTACATTCCGACCAACGTGATTTCAATCACCGACGGCCAGATTTATCTACAGACCGACCTGTTCAATTCGAACATTCGTCCGGCGGTGGACGTGGGCCTGTCGGTAAGCCGCGTGGGCGGCAATGCGCAGATCAAGGCGATGCGGCAGGTAGCGGGGACGCTGCGTTTGGATCTGGCCCAGTACCGCAATTTGGCCGCGTTCGCGCAGTTCGGCTCCGACCTGGACAAAGCTTCGCAAGCCCAGCTCAATCGAGGACGGCGGTTGGTGGAGGTGCTGAAACAGCCGCAATTCCAACCGCTGCCGGTGGAGCGCCAGGTGGTTGCTCTTTTCGCCGGCACGTCCGGTTTCCTGGACGATCTGCCCGTCGAGAGTTGCCGCAAATTCGAGCAGGACCTCAGCGCCTTCCTGGACAACGCGCATCCCGCGATTTGGGCGCAGATCCGTGAGAAGAAGACGCTGGACGATGCGCTTCGCGCCGAGTTGCAGAACGCGGTGAAGGAGTTCAAGGGCCGCTTCACAGCACAGCAAAAGCAGCCGGCCACCGCCAATGCCTAGTCTGATCGACATTCGCCGGCGCATCCGGTCGGTTCGCAACACGCAGCAGATTACCAAGGCCATGAAAATGGTCTCGGCTGCCAAGCTGCGGCGAGCGCAGGACCAGGTGCTTTCGGCGCGACCCTACGCGGCGCTGCTGCGGAAGGTGCTGGCAAATCTCGCGGTGGCTGTGGGCGCCGACGATAGTGCGTCGTCCAATCCTCTGCTGGCCCGGCGGCCAGAGCACCGCGTTCTGCTTCTGTTGTTCACGAGTGATACGGGCCTGGCGGGAGCGTTCAACACCAACCTGATCAAGGCTGCGCAGAAGTTCTTGGAGGATCACACAGACGGCGAGACCGAGATCGAGGCAGTGGGCAGGAAGGGGCGGGATTTCTTTCGCAAACGCGGCGTCCGGTTAGTGGCCGAGCACATCGGTGTGTTGGGCAAGCCGCGCTTCGATTACGCGGCGGGCATTGCGCGAAAGGCGATTGAGCGCTTCCGCGCGGGCGAGATTGATGCCGTCTACATCCTGAACAACGAATTCAAGAGCATGGTGGCGCAGCGTCTGGCGATTTCGCGTCTGCTGCCGGTCGAACTGCCGGAGCACGCCGAGATCGTGGACTACATTTTCGAGCAGCCGCCCAACCAGATGCTGGAAAGTGTTCTGCCGCGCTTTGTTGAGACGGAAGTCTATCGGTCGATGCTGGAAACCGCGGCCGCCTACCATGCCGCGCGCATGATGGCGATGGACTCCGCAACGACCAACGCCGGCAAGGTGATCGATACCCTCACGCTATACATGAACCGGGTCCGGCAGGCGAGTATCACGAAGCAGATCATCGAAGTGGTCAGTGGCGCGGCGGCGTCGGAGGAGTGAGAAAAGCAGTTTTAGGTGTTAGGTGCCAGGTGTCAGCCTGCATGGGCTGCGCCTGACGGAGCATAGACGGAGTCATTAACATCATGGCAACAGCAACATCGGTAATCGGTAAAGTGGTGCAGGTGGCGGGGCCGGCGGTTGATTGCGAGTTTCCCGAAGGCCAGATCCCGGAGGTCTACACGGCCATTCGCATCACCAGCGAAGGCTTCACGGTTCCGGATCCCATCGATATTATTTGTGAAGCCCAGCAACATATCGGCGAAGGGCGCGTGCGCACCATTTCGCTGAAGCCGACGGAGGGCCTGGTGCGCGGCATGCGCGCGGAGAGCCTGGGGCACCCGGTGATGGTGCCGGTGGGTAAGGAAACGCTGGGGCGTGTGATGAACGTGATTGGCGAGCCAGTGGATAAGATGGGGCCGATCAACGCCAAGCAGCTTTATCCCATTCACCGGGCGGCACCGTCGTTCGAGGATCAGTCAACCAAGCTCGAAATGTTCGAGACCGGCATCAAGGTCGTGGACCTGATCGAGCCATACCTGCGCGGCGGAAAGATCGGCCTATTCGGCGGTGCGGGCGTGGGCAAGACGGTCATCATTCAGGAGCTCATCAACAATATCGCCATGAAGCACGGCGGCGTGTCGGTGTTCGCCGGCGTGGGCGAGCGCACGCGCGAAGGCAACGACCTGTGGCTCGAGATGCAGGAATCGGGCGTGATCGATCCGCACGACTGGAAGAAGTCCAAGTGCGCGCTGGTCTACGGTCAGATGACCGAGCCTCCCGGGGCCCGATTGCGCGTGGGACTGACGGGTCTCACGGTAGCCGAATACTTCCGCGACGAAGAAGGCCAGGACGTGCTGTTGTTCATCGACAATATTTTCCGGTTCACGCAAGCAGGCTCGGAGGTTTCCGCGCTGCTGGGACGGATGCCCTCAGCCGTGGGGTACCAGCCGAACCTGGCGACCGAGATGGGTGAATTGCAGGAGCGTATCACGTCCACGAAAAAAGGCTCCATTACTTCGGTGCAGGCGATCTTTGTACCGGCGGACGATTATACTGATCCCGCGCCCGCCACGGCTTTCGCACACCTCGACGCAACAACGAATCTTTCGCGCGCCATCGTCGAGTTGGGGATCTACCCTGCGGTGGATCCCCTGGCATCCACGTCACGCATTCTGGATGCGCGCATCATTGGCCAGGATCACTACGATACCGCGCAGGCGGTGAAGGGAGTATTGCAGCGCTACAAGGATCTTCAGGACATCATCGCCATTCTCGGCATTGACGAGTTGTCGGATGAAGACAAGCTCGCGGTGGCGCGAGCCCGCAAGATCCAGCGGTTCCTGTCGCAACCGTTCCACGTTGCCGAGCAGTTCACCGGGCTACCCGGGAAGTATGTAAAGCTGGCGGACACGATTCGTGGATTCCGAGAGATTGTGGAAGGCAAGCACGACGACCTTCCCGAGCAGGCGTTCTATCTGCAGGGCACCATCGATGACGTGATCGAGCGCGCCAAGACCATGAAGGCTGCGGCGTAGCATGGCCGAGGCGTTTCAACTCGAGGTGGCCACGCCCGAGCGGCTGATTGTCGAGGAGCGCGTGACCGAGGCTCAGGTGCCGGCGCGGAACGGCTATCTCGGTGTGCTTGCCGGACACGCGCCGCTGGTTTCGGAGTTGCAGAGCGGCGTTCTGAGCTACGTGACGGATGGCCGTACTCGCTATCTCGCCATACACCGTGGTTTCGTCGAGGTGCTTCCGGACCATGTGCGCGTGCTGGCTGATATCGGCGAGCGTGCGGAAGAGATCGATGTGGCGCGCGCCCAGGCCGCGCTCGATCGATCGCAGAAAGCCCTTGAGGATCCGCATGTAAACGTAGATCCCGCGGCGGCGTTAGCTGAGATGCAGCGAGCGCAAGCGCGGTTGGAAGCCGCCGCAAAGCGGTAACGGCAAAGAGTACAATAGGACATTCGGGCCGTGGCGCAGCCTGGCTAGCGCGCTTGCTTGGGGTGCAAGAGGTCCCGGGTTCAAATCCCGGCGGCCCGACCAGCGGAGTCAGAGACTTACAGACAGGGGCTTGCGGAGTTGGCCCGTCTGGAGTCCATTTGGCGTCCAAGTTTGGACGCCGTGAGCAGTGTATGGACAACGCCCAAAACGAACGCATTGTGAAGACTCCAGACGTGTGTGGAGGTAAGACCCGCATCGCTGGCCACCGCGTTCGAGTACTCGACATTGTAATCTGGCATGAGCACCAGGGCATGACTCCAGACGAGATCGTCGCTCACATTCCCTCGATCACACTAGCCGACGTCCATACAGCGCTCGCCTACTACTTTGAACACCTCGACGAGATCCAAGAGGAGATGCGGGCGGAACGCGCACTCGAAGAGAAGATGCGGCCACAGCATCCTTCCCCGGTCAAAGAAAAGCTGCGCCAGGAGCATGTCGAAGAAGCATCCTAACGGATGTCGATCCGATTTCATTTGGACGAGAACGTATCGAGTAGCATCGCGGCTGGTCTTCGCAGTCGCGGTATTGACGTGACGACGGCTTTCGAGGCGGGCCTCTCTGGAGTTGACGACCCGGCGCAACTTGCATTCGCTACCTCGACAGGACGGATCTTTGTGACGCATGATGCCGACTATCTTCGGCTTCACAGCGAAGGAGTAGCCCATGCTGGAATCGCCTATTGCCGACAGGGTACGTTGTCCATCGGAGAGATAATTAGAAGCCTGACGCTGATCCACGATCTGTTAACAGAGGAAGAGATGGTGAGCAAGATCGAATACCTCTAGACGCATTGCTTGGGGTGCAAGAGGTCCCGGGTTCAAATACGGCATTTCCTTTCGGGATCAAAACAGAAGGCTGATTGTGCTCAAAAATGTGCACAAAATCGTTCAACTCGCCCTCTCTGTGTTCGAAACTCCCCGCTTGTTCGCTTGCCGGTCCAACTTGGCGAGCGCCTCGCGTATCATTCCGAGCTTCGCCTGACTGTACAGCTTGAAGACTCTGCGTCGCCCTGTCTTAGCATTTGCGTGACCATGTGATCGGCCACGCCGCCCGCGCTCAACCTGGAGTCACGGGCCGACAAGCAGGTCGAAATCTCGACCGAAGAGGTGCGAAGACGACAGAGAGCGCGGTTGACTGATTCGGTGGCGTTGATCCTCGGTTCAGATCGGTGTGGCAGATCGTCGTCTTGGACACAATCCATTTCATATGGGTCTACTCGCGAGCAAGTGGCTGGTGGTCGCGCTTAAGAGACTGCCCTAAAGGCTAAGGCTTTCGTTACGAACATTGGATGCTCGATTCAGTTGTCGTTACCAAGCCGCTTTGGACCAGCGTTTCGCGCCGTAATACCAGGACGCGGGATATGGCCAGTGAAGTTAGTTCCCAGCACACTCGATAATGCCGGCCGCACGTCCGGCACTCGTAGGGGGCCGTGTGCGGGCCACATGGGCGCTGTGTGCATCAACCTGCACCAGAGATCGGCTATTCGGTCTTGGGTCGGCTTCATCGGTCCACATTCCTTCCCCGAGAAGGTGATCTCTAAAGGCGGGTGGCTTTGTGAGCTTCGCGCTCAGACTCGTTCAGTGCGCGCGACCATTCGTGGGCCTGCTTTTCGGCCTCCGCTTTCGCCACTCCATACCGCTCCTGAATTCGCCCGACCAATTGATCCTTGTTGCCGGCGATCGTTTCCCAGTCATTGTCCGTGAGTTTGCCCCAGCGCTCGCGCGCAGAGCCGGCGAACCGCTTCCATTTGCCTTCGATTTGATCCCAATTCATGTTTTCTCCTACTGGACGATTCTCAAGAACGAAGCTGCCGTTCCGGTCTCTCAACGTAACTTACCCATGGCACGTCTGGCGCCGTTTGAATTCTGAAAGGCTTACTGGACTAGGACACCGCGAGGCGCCGCATCCGGCCTCTTCTCCCAACCGAATGTGCATGCCCAAAGCAAATTATGCACCTATCGGTGCTGTCCTATCCTGTATCTCCTCATCGCGCCGGATGGGACGGTGTACGAGACAAGGGCAGAGGCGGCGGAACATTGTTAAAGGCGGACTGGCCGTCCGCGTGCACATCCTAATGATGACCTTGAAGGAGTCGATTACTATGCAATTTGTTCGAGCTACCAGTACCGCTACCCTGTTTCTGCTTTTCGGGATGATTGTCCCTGCGTACGCGCAGCATGAAAAACAGAACGAAAAAGAGGCAAAGCCAGAGAAGCAGGCCGCACAACAGCAGCGCCCGCAGCAGGAACGGGCCCAACAGCCTAAGCAACAGCAACAGGCCCAACAGACTCATCAACAGCAACCGCAACACCAACAGGCCCAGCAAACTCATCAACAGCAGCCGAAGCAGCAACAGGCCCAGCAAACTCATCAACAGCAGCCGAAGCAGCAACAGGCCCAGCAGACCCATCAACAGCAGCCGAAGCAACAACAGGCTCAGCAGACTCATCAACAGCAGCCGAAGCAGCAACAGGCTCAGCAGACTCATCAACAGCAGCCGAAGCAGCAACAGGCCCAGCAGACCCATCAACAGCAGCCGAAGCAGCAACAGGCTCAGCAGACTCATCAACGCCAGCCGAAGCAGCAACAGGCTCAGCAGACTCATCAACAGCAGCCGAAGCAACAACAGGCCCAGCAGACTCAGCAACAGAGGCCGCAACAACAGGCACAACGTTCCGAGCAAGGCCAGCAACAACAGCAACCGCAGCGTACGCGGCAGCAAGCAGTCGCGTGGCAACAGCAGCGGGGATGGCAGCAGCAGGGCGGCTGGCAGGGGCATAGTACATGGCAGCAGGATCGTGCTCAACACTGGGATAGCGATCATCGCACCTGGGCCCAGCGTGGTGGCTATGGCGGTTACTACATTCCTGAGTCCCAATTCAATCTCGATTTCGGGATGGAACACGGGTTCCGAATGCACGGCCTCCCCACCATCTATATGGGGTATCCGCGCTTCTCGTATGGCGGTTTTTCGTTTCTGCTGGTGGATCCCTACCCGGAGTCCTGGGCAGAGAACTGGTACGACACCGATGACCTGTACATTGGTTATGACAACGGGTACTACCTTTACGATCGCAGCTATCCCGGCATGGCACTCGCGATCACTGTCTCGCTGTAGCTGACGAACGATGGTGATAAAGCCTTGTTGATCCAGGTATCCAGTAGCGCGCGAGACGACCGAATGGATTGTTTCCGAGTCAGCCGCGACTCGGAAGGAGCCTGTGGACCAGCCGCGCATGCGACTCATAGCAACATAGTGGCCGCCGGTACAGGTTTCCGGACGGCCACGCACGTGCATGGCTAAGGTTCGGAGAGTAGTGAACATATGATCCAAGCGAGAAAAATGTTTCGCGCCGTACTTGCGCTGGTGTTCTATTCCTCATGCGCAATTGGCGCATACGGCCGATCTTCTTCTTCGCTACGTTCGTTGACGGGACAAACGGGAGAGTCCATGTCATTTTTGGCTTGGATAATTCTCGGCCTGGTTGCAGGGTTCATTGGCAGCAAGATTGTAAATAGGAGAGGTGAGGGCATTCTGCTCGACATCCTGTTGGGAGTTGTCGGCGCTTTTGCTGGTGGCTGGCTGTTCCGTATATTCGGTGCCCCCGGCGTAAGCGGATTGAACCTCTACAGTATCTTCGTAGCAGTTATGGGCTCAGCGGTTTTGCTGATTCTCTATCATGCCCTCAGAGGGAAAAGAGCTTGGTAGTGTATCTGCCGCAGGATTGGTTCGCAGTTTGATACGAAGATAGGGAGAGGGTGTTATGGCTCTTAAGGGATTAATCGGATTGATTTTTGCAGGCGCGCTGGCGTTCAGCGCAACTGCGGCTGAGATTGTGGTTGCCATCGCGCCACCGCATGCTCTAGTCGAAAGGCGGTCGCCCCGGCCCAGCCGCGACCATGTGTGGGTTTCCGGCTACCATCGTTGGGATGGCAACGCTTACGTCTGGACTTCGGGACGGTGGGAACAGCCTCCTCGGCGGCATGCCCACTGGGTGGCGCATCGATGGAGGCACCATAGGGATGGTTGGGTTCTAGTGGAGGGGCACTGGCGCTAAGTTTGCTTCACCAGCAAACTCCACATGCCAGTAGACGGCTCTACCGGCATGTGGTTTTCAAATCGACCGGGTTCTTCGGCAGCCGATGCTTATGCTGCCGGCCCAACGGGACGGTCAGGTGAGCGCAGATCCGCGCCATGAGACGCGTGTGCGGCCTTGGACTCGCCACTGCGTTCGATTTGTATTGTCGACGATGTTGCTTTGCCAGGCGCACGGCTATGCGCAATTAGGACCGCAGCCGCCATGCGGAACGGAACCCGTTCCACCCTATCCCGGTCTGGATGATTCGGCCATCGTGAAGTTATGGAGCAGGTCTGATCTCGGCCGCGACTGGAGACCGCCCGCCTGCACTGGTTGGCCTGCCGTGGGCTTCACAACGTTGGTAACCATAGTCGCGCGATTTCGACATACCTCGGAGGCTGACGGTTTGCTTCGCCACATCGGGGCAATTTCAGAACTCGCGGGCATGCGCTACTGGTCGACCACCCACAAGCAGTGGCAAGCGTTAATCGTGGAAGCCTACGCCTTGACCGGCCTGGAGCCTAGTCAACGCCGCGAAGACTTCACGCCCAATGAGATGAAGCAAGGCAAGGTACTCTATTTTGAACAGGCCGATAACCTTTCTGGCAAAGGCATCTACCGAATGCACATTGCTGAGGCCTCGGTGGACCGAGTCGTCTTCGATGTCGAGAACGTCAGCACGCTGCGCTATCTCTTTATACCTCTGCTTCACCCGGATGAGATGCAGTCGATCTACTTTCTGGATCGGGAATCGGAAAACGTCTGGCGCTACTACAGCATCGTGCGCACAGGACAGAACGCGAACCGGCTGATCACGGGAAATGAGTCTTCCGCCATCAACCGGGCCGTTGCATTCTATCGCTCCCTGGTCGGAATTCCCACCGACCAGGAGCCTCCGGGGGCGCGATGAAGGCAATGGTTTGATACTCTCGCAAGCTTCACTGACAGACACGCCGATCCTAAGCCGCTTGATGAGTCGCGAGTTGTTCTTGTGGCTGAAATGATGAGCCACCCTAAGTTCTCGGCCCGCTCAGCGCGGCTCTCTCTCTGGTCGGGCGGCGCAGCGCTCGCATTGCTGATATTCGTGCGTATTACACGGGAGTTGATCGAAGGAGACGTCGGTGCCATGGACAGCGCGATCCTGCTTGCTGTGGCAAAAAAGCGGACCCCGTGGCTTACGATCGCGGCCGCAGATGTGACCGCGCTGGGATCGATCACCCTGGTGGTATTGTTCTCCGCCTTCACGCTCTTGGTGTTGCTTGTGTTGCGCGACCGGCTGGGCGCCCTTCAGCTGCTTGCGGCTTCGGCGGGAGCAGGAATATTGACGCTCGTGACCAAGAACATCATCGAACGAATTCGTCCAGGGGAGGCCCAGCACCTCATCGTAATGTCGGGCTTCTCATATCCGAGCGGACATTCGGTTTCGGCCTCCGCGCTCTACTTGACGATCGCGATCGTCGTAGGCCGCCATGTACACCGCTCGGGCGCAAGAGCCGCAATTTTTCTGGCCGTATCGGCGGTAATTGTCATGGTTGGTGCTTCGCGCGTGTACCTTGGCGTTCATTATCTGACTGACGTCGTGAGCGGCGTCTCGCTCGGAACGGCGTGGGCGCTGCTCCTCGCAGGATTCTTCACACTCGGGTCTCGTGCTGAGCGCCTGTAGAGCGATCTCCTCAAGGACTTTCATCGAGGGACCAGCGCTTGAGATGTAGTCTGGCCCGTCACGGCCTGGCTTTCCGGAAGTGCTTTCAGTCGATCGAGCTGATCGAGCAGCTTCGCCGATTCTGCTTTTTCCTTCTTGGTGGACTTCGCGGAGATTGGTGGCTTTAAGTCCTGATAGTACGCCAGGATATTCTGGCGAAGCTCCGGCGGCATCTCGGCGAACTGATGGTCCGCCAGCTTTCCCAGCAGCTTCGCGTAGGCTTCGTCGGTACCTTTGTACTTGCTGGCTATGTCTGGTGTGCCGACATCGAAATTCTCATTCGGCGGCTCCGGCCCGCCGGCGTCCACGTTCGCGAGCATCACCTTGTAGCGGTCGACGCTCGCGTTGAAGCTCGCCATGAACATCTTTTCCACTTCCGGAGTCGGCGTGCGGATCTTGAGCGCCCGGAACGGACCCGACGTCGGAATGATTTGGAACAGAAAGGTCAGCAACTTCGTGCCAAAGCCCGGCTTGTGGTACTCCGTTCCCCACTCCTTTTCGTAACTCGACCGCGAGAGATTGTAGAGAAACTTCTTGCGTGTGATGCCGGGAATCTCTTTCTGAAGCTGGTCCTTCTTGAGGCTCCACGCCACCCGCGTCATGCCCGGAATGATGGCGCTAACGGTGTGCCGATAGGAGCCGAGTGCCAGGGTCACATTCCCGAACACGTCGTTCATTTCGATGCCATACGTATCCCGGAACGCGCGCTCCAGCACCGCACGCGACACTTGAAAACCAATGAAGCTCCGGTACCGGTCCGGCGCGTATCGCCCCGAAGCGACCTGAAGTACGTCGAAGCCGAACTCTGTCCTGATGTGCGCCACCGGATTATCCCAATAAGCCACGGAACTCCCGAATTTCCGCCGCAGCTCGGGATACAAAATCGGGACCGCACGATTAGTGGCGATGCGGTGCCCCTCGGTATCCGCGGCATAGTGCTCCAGCGCCCCGAGCGCGAACGCATATTCGTTCAGGTCCTGCGATTCGCGGATCAGCGCCGTGATGAAATCGCCACTTCGGACGTAATGCGTGAGATCACTGAAAAAGCGGCTGCTGAACGGATAATATCCCATGTCCTGAATGATGCAGCCCCCATACGCGTAAGCGTGCGCCTGCTCCAACTCCTCCGGCGTCGCTCCAGGGAACCGTTTCAGCAGCAGCTTCTTCAGGGATGTATCCCAAACCGAGTCGATGATGGCTTCGTGAGTGAGAACTGTGTAGCCATTCAAGAGCGAGGTCGAAACAAGAATCGCAAGAACCAAACGCCCGATGGCGGGGATCCTGGGCCTTTTTGTCTTCAGCCAATCGCGGGTGGAGTTTATGCAGTGTATGTTCATGTAGCTTACGTGGCCACTTGGCCCAGTGAGGCTGAATATCCGCTTCTCAGCAGGCTGTGCGTCTGTTGACCGGCTCCGCAAGGCAGTGCAGACATCGTTGTGGGAATACGTCCTGCCCCGTCGCCCAGCTGACGAAGCGCGTCGCCCCGGCCTTCCCAAACTTCAGCCGGTCTGTCCATCGAAAAGACTCCTATTGCGATTTGGAGTTCGCCGCAGCGTCCGCGAGCCGAGCGTCCCTTATCGCAGCTACAGCAACGGCGATTAAGATGATCAGAAGCACGATGCCAAACATCACGATGACCATACAGCGCCTCTTGTACGCAACCTTTCGGAGCTTCTTTGATGGACGGGCCGCCGCTACTGCTCTGTGCCTTCCGGCTTCTCAACCATCTCGCAGATCATGGCCTCGGTCGTGAGCATGAGAGAGGCGATGGAAGCCGCATTCTGCAGAGCTGTGCGGGTTACTTTCGTGGGATCGACTACCCCGGACTTCACCAAGTCTTCGTACTGTTCCGTGGAAGCGTTAAAGCCGAAGTTAGGATTCCGATCGTTCCTGATCTTCTCGACTACGACCGCGCCCTCCGGCCCGCAGTTTAGGACGATCTGCCGGACCGGCTCCTCGCAAGCACGACGCACGATGGTGACGCCGAACTGCTCGTCGCCGTCGAGCTTCAGCTTCTGTAGCGCGATCGATGCTCGCAGCAGCGCCACACCTCCGCCCGGCACGATCCCTTCCTCTACTGCTGCGCGAGTAGCATGTAGAGCGTCTTCGACACGGGCCTTCTTCTCCTTCATTTCAGTCTCGGTCGCGGCGCCGACTTTGATGATCGCCACGCCGCCCGCAAGCTTGGCGAGCCGCTCCTGCAATTTCTCGCGATCGTAGTCCGAGGTAGTCTCTTCGACCTGGGCCCGAAGCTGCTTAATCCGTCCCTCGATGTTCTTCGGCGTCCCGGCGCCGTCGATAATGGTTGTGTTGTCTTTGTCCACACTGACGCGCTTCGCCCGGCCGAGGTCTTCCAGCGTGATGCCCTCCAGCTTGATGCCGGTCTCTTCCATGATGGCTTTTCCGCCAGTGAGGATCGAGATATCTTCCAGCATTGCCTTGCGGCGGTCGCCAAAGCCCGGGGACTTCACGGCGCATGCGCTGAGGGTGCCGCGTAGCTTGTTTACCACGAGCGTGGCCAGTGCTTCGCCTTCCACATCCTCGGCGATCACCAGCAGTGGCTTACCGGCACGTGCAATTTGCTCGAGAATTGGCAGCAGATCCTTCATGTTGCTGATCTTTTTGTCGTGAATCAGAATGTAGGCGTCCTCGAAAACGCACTCCATGCGCTGGGCATCACTCACGAAATAGGGAGAGAGATAGCCGCGGTCGAACTGCATCCCGTCGACCGTCTGCAGCTCCGTCACCATGGTCTTGGACTCTTCGACTGTGATGACGCCATCCTTGCCCACCTTCTTCATCGCCTCGGCGATGATGTTCCCGATGGTGATATCGCTGTTGGCGGAAATGCTGCCGACCTGCGCGATCATGTCGCCTGAAACGGGCGTCGAGAGCCTTTTGACTTCTTCCACGGCAACTTCCACGGCTTTATCGATGCCGCGCTTGATAGCCATCGGATTCACCCCGGCAGTGACCGCTTTGATGCCTTCGCGGAATATTGCCTGGGCCAGTATCGTGGCAGTCGTGGTGCCATCTCCGGCAACGTCAGAGGTTTTCGACGCCACCTCGCGCACCATCTGGGCACCCATGTTCTCGAGCGAATCCGTCAGCTCGATCTCTTTGGCCACCGTGACGCCGTCCTTGGTGATCGTTGGTCCCCCGAATTTCTTTTCGAGAACGACATTACGCCCTCGAGGTCCGAGGGTCACCTTCACCGCCTCGGCGAGTTGGTTGACGCCGCGTAGAATTGCCTGGCGGGACTGGTCACTATAGATAATCTGTTTTGCCATCGGATGTTCTCCCGTTGTTCGATTTGAATTAGCTGGCTTTTTTAGCCGCTTTGACGGCCGGATCCAAAACACCGAGGATGTCATCCTCGCGCATGATCAGGTACTCGGTGTTATCTACTTTGGTGTCGCTACCAGAGTACTTCGCAAATAGGATGCGATCGCCGACTTTAACATCGAGGGCGACCATCTTGCCATCCTCGAGCCGCTTGCCATGCCCGACGGCAATGACTTCGCCCTCTTGCGGCTTCTCCTTGGCAGAATCCGGAATGATGATGCCACTGCGCGTAGTTTCCTGTTCCTCGATCCGCTTCACTACGATGCGGTCGTATAAAGGTCGAATGTTCATGATGCTGTTACCCTCCATTTAAGATTCCGTGTTTCAAAATTGGGCCGAACCGGATCGGAGCATTCTTTTGGTCGCGGTTAGTTCTTAGAACCTCGAATCGCAGTGGAGTGGGCGAGCCATACCACTGGGTGGCTGCGGATACTGCCGTTGCGCTCGGTAATGTCGGCCCAGTTCGCATCCTCCCTTAGCCGAAGAAAAACACCGGGAGTGCCCTGGTATGTACCCTCAGCCAGCACGACCTCGTCCCCTTCGCGGAATGCAGCACTAAGCGCTCCATTGGTAATCATGTTCCTGATCTCCTTCGTTCGGCATTTCCGCCATGGCCCCTGGGCTATGGCCGAAAATTCGGCGTGTTCAGAAGCCTGGCTTTTTCAAGTCTGGCTCGCTCTACTTCTTTCTCGCTCACTATGCGTGCCGCATTCCTTTGCGGAGCTTCTTGGTCATCGAGCCGCGCCGCTTCCGTGATGGCGGCTACGGCCGGCGCTTCCAGCCTTTTTAGGACCCCAACTAGCCTGAAGCTTGGGCCATACGATGCACGAATCAGGTCGAAGCAATACTGCGGATCCTGCCATCGTGCGAGAACTTCTTGTTGATTCCCGGCGGGGCTCTGTGCGGCCGCGGCCGTCGCAACAGGCTTTTCACCCGTTCCATAGGCCGCCGAGATGGCTTTAACGAAGTCTTCAACCGTCATTCCCTCGGTTTCGTACGGATCGTAGTCGATTGCGATTCGAAACAGTTCGCCGTCATAGAAGCTGAAGACTACTTCTTGCACCGATTCCGTTTGCGAAAATGGGCCGAGAGGCCGGGGGGACCACGCCAGCTCTTGGATGAGGGCCGGGCGGCTATGGATAACTTTCGCTTTAGTTGGGCTCACCCCTACCTGCTTGGCGACGGTCGGCAGGTCCGTTCCGAGTTGAACGTCCCGGTACTTGGAGAGATCTCCTGCCAATGTAACTGCCGGCATCGCACCGAACACAAGGAACGATATGAGTGCTGATCTCGCCGGGTGTTTTCGAAACTTAGTCATTGTGCCAGCCTCACATTGCGCCAAGTGAGTGACGCGACGAATGGGACCGCGCTCATTACCACCAGAGCGCGCTGCCAATCGGCAGAAAAGCTGAAGACGGGCGCCACCGGGTTGTACAGCAGTACAAGCGCTCCGAACACGGACGCAACGGCGTAGCGCCGCGCCTGGAAGGCTTGGACCATCACGACGATTGCACCCGCCGCCACAATGAATCTGACCACGACCTCGTACGGCGTAAGTTGGGACCACAAGACCGCCGCAGCCAGCAACGCCGCTATCGAGACCCACTTCACGACGTTCATTCGCGTGGCGCTGCCCCGCTTGTCGTGCGCCCGACCCTTCGCGCCCCATGCTTGCCACGCCGCTTCGTCGAGCGGCTTCGACATTGGTGGTTCCCATACTCGTGTTGATACCGATAAACCAAGTGAAGTAGACATGTCTTTATCTCTCTTTCACCCTATTCGGGTCTGCCGTCGCTCGACCGTCAGGAGATCCTATAGGGGGTCCGCTCCTAGACACCCGCTGCTCCGATCTTCTTCGATCCGTTCAGCACCTGCGTGATGGACGTGATCAGATCGATCGGCAGCGGAAAGACAATGGTCGTGTTGTGCTCGGCTCCGATCTCTACCAAAGTTTGCAAATACCGCAACTGGATCGCGGCCGGCTGCTCCTGGATGACGGCCGCGGCCATCGCCAGTTTCTCCGCGGCCAGGTATTCACCCTCTGCATGGATGACCTTAGCGCGGCGCTCGCGTTCGGCTTCGGCCTGCCGGGCGATGGCGCGGATCATCTGTTCGGCCAACTCCACCTGCTTCACCTCTACAAGGGTGACCTTCATGCCCCAAGACGCCGTGTGCTGGTCCAGGATCGACTGCAAGCGCAGATTCAGTTTGCCTCGCTGGCTCAGCAGTTCATCAAGTTCGGCTTCGCCCAAAACGCTCCGCAGTGTGGTCTGAGCCAGTTGCGAAGTTGCGTACAGGTAATTGGAAACCTCGATCACTGCCAAGCGCGGATCAACCACGCGGAAAAAGATCACCGCGTTGACCTTTACAGTCACGTTATCGCGCGTCACAACATCCTGACCGGGCACTTCCAGCGCCTCGATGCGCAGCGACATCCGGACCATGCGATCGATCGGCGCAAAGACCAGCACGATGCCCGGTCCTTTAGCCGTCGCCAGGACGCGGCCTAGCCGAAACACTACGCCCCGTTCGTATTCCCTGAGGATTTTGATCGAAGCCAATAAGTAGAGGGCGACAACAGCCAGTACGATGATCCAACCACTGATCATGTTATGCCTCCATACCGCTTCTGCTCAGGACCGGTCGTGACTTATCTGTAGTGCACGGCTGGGACCATCTTCGGCCGTCCGGCCAGTCGCACCTCCCACCCGTGCAGGCGTAGGCCTTGTGGGAGGCTTCGGCAAATGTGCAAGGCTATTTACCGCTCGCGGAAGAGCGAGGGGGCCACAGCAGATGCAAGTTTTGTTACGGAGAGTGCAGTTTTTGCATTTCGGCATCCCGCCAGACTACAAGTCAGCCGCTAGTCGGGATTTCGTGGTACTCGGGTGAACCCGTTTCAGTCGTGCAAGACGATGTTCAGCAGCGAGCTGTGAACATGCAGTCCGTGAAGTCCGCCGTTATACGCAATGAAACCCAGTTTCCGAAACTTGTTCATGAAGAAGCTGACCCTGGAGCGAGTCGTGCCAATCATCTCCGCCAGCGTCTCCTGGCTGATCCTGGCGATAACTGGCTCCGGTTTGCCTTCTTTCCCGAAATTAGCCAGCAGCAGCAATACGCGCGCCAGCCTCTTCTCACTGGAATTGAAAAGCTGATCTACCAAATCCTCCTCGATCCGGATATTACGCGAGAGCAGATAGGAGACGAACAGCTCGGAAAACGCCGGTGCCTCGTGAAGCAAATGGACCATGCTCGATTTCTGCAGCCGCACGATTGAGCAATCTGTCATTGCAGTGGCCGTTCCCAGGTATAACGGCCGGCCCGCCAGGCAACCCTCGCCAAGGAAATCACCGATACCCAATATAGCGATGACCGCTTCTTTGCCGTTGTCAGAGACGACCGTGAGCTTTACCTTACCTTTTTGAATGTAGAAGATGGCGTCCGCCGGGTCGCCCTGCACGAAGACCGCCCCGTTTGTCCGATATTCCAAAATAGCCCTTCCGGCGCCAACCTTGGTTAGAAAAAGCTTGGGATCGAATGGACGTTTTTCTTTTGGTGTCATAAGACAGCCTCTGACGAAAGCACGTCGGTCGCCATCCGACTCAACATTGCTCGGGCTTGACGACGAACTTCAGCGACTGTAAGTTTCGGTTTCCCGGAGCGTCCGCATGTAGATGGCGCAAAACGTGCCGTACGAGTTTTGTGGCAATTCACTTCGATACCTTTGTGGAAGAGCCCCTTGTGGAAGAGCCCCTAAGGAGATGAAACATGTTACTGGTGGTCTTGTTGCTCGTGCTATTGTTGGCGGTGATCCCGACGTGGCCGCATAGTCGAAACTGGGGCTACCGTCCCAGCGGGGTACTGGGCGCCGTTCTGGTAGTGGTAATCGTATTGGCACTGTTGGGGCGCATCTAGAGGGGATGCGCTCCTGTCGATCCTGCCAGTCTGAGGCTTTGAACCGGGTCCGCCGGAGTCTGTGGCAGAGGTGCATCTTTAGAAGAGTCTACAAATGCCACGGCTGCGGACAGCATGAACACACCCTGCGCTTTTCGCCGTTTTGGTTGCGCGATGGCTTGAAAGGCCGTGGCGGGAAACTCGAAAGTACCTAATGTGGCGCGTCGCGTCACCGACACTTTCGAGGCACGAAAGAATTTGTCCTTAGGTCGACGATTGCTGCTCTTAGCAACAGGGCATTCGTCATAACATGGAAAACTCTTCAGAACGTAAGCTACAACTCTGGAACGAAAAGGCGCGAGTCAAACAAATGCAGACTGCGATCGATGGAAGGCGATGGCGTATAAGGTTCATTCTCTATCTCGGTGTCATTGTGGGCACCGTCGCCATTGCCACGTTGCTTGCCCATCTACCTGCCTAACGCCGCGTAACGTCTGAAAGGCATCAGGTGTAACCTGATACCTTGGTAACCTTTTCCGCTCCTTCTTCTTTGTCCCCCGCCAGCAGTTCCTGCATATGTGCCAGCAAAAAGTGCATAGCCCTGCGATATATCGGTTAGTGAGATCAGTTTACAGTGGCTTTTCGCTTTGGTGCCCAATCTGCCTAGAGAAGGAAGACAGGAGATGAAGACGAAATGAAATACCGTTCGAATATCGCATTGGCAGCCTTCGCTGGATGTCTCAGCCTTGCGCTGCTACCAAACGTCCAGGCAGATGACTGGAACAAGAAAACCAACCTTACGGTGAGTGAGACGATTCAACTGCCGTCGTGCTGCACGCCCGACCACACCGTAACCCTTCAGCCGGGCGAATACGTCATGGCGCTGGTTGATTCCCTCGCAGACCGGCATATTGTCCGCGTCTTTGATAAGGACCAAAAGCACGTGATCACCACGATCCTTGCTGTTCCGAACTATCGTTTGCAGCCCACCGGGAATACCGTATTGCAATACTGGGAAGTTCCGGCAGGACAGCCTAGAGCGCTTAGGGCGTGGTTCTACCCGGGCGACAACTTTGGCCAGGAGTTCGTATACCACAAACAAACGGCAGCGGAAATAGCCGCCTTTGCGAAGGCCCAGGTTCCGGCAGTCGCCATTGACACGAAGGTAGAAGAGGATTTAAAGACAGCGCCTCTTGTGTTTGTTGACGAAACTGGCAAGACCGGCGAACTGGCCCTGACGGCGCCCGCGCCAGCAGTGACGGAGCCCGTCCAGCCTCAGGCCCCGGTTGAGACCGCCGCAGTAGTAGTACCGGCCCCCACGCCTGTGGAACCAGCACAGCAAACGGAACCGGTAGAGCAAACGCTGCCGCATACAGCCAGCGCCATGCCGCTACTTGGCTTGATTGGAATCCTGTCATTGGCCGCCTTTGCGGTCCTTAGCATTCGTTCCAGACGCATCTCCTAGGGGTAGGAGAGCGAGCACTTTGCAACCCGCCGCGGTCTCTGGGAGAGGGGCCACGGCGAGGCAGCGGTAAATAGAACTGAGGAGCGATAGGAATGGCGGCCTGCTTCGCACGCGTTCTAGTCTTGGGGCTGTCGTTAGGCCTGCAGACATTCGCTAGCCAGGCGCCGGCGGCTGAGCCACAGGAACAAGTATTCAAACTCACCGCGACTGCCGAACTCGTGCTTCTGGATGTGAGCGTGAATGACGCGACGGGGGTGCACGTACCAGGTCTGGAGAAGAATAACTTCCAGATTTATGAGGACGGGCAGCTCCAGACCATTACACACTTTTCGAGCGATGATGTCCCCGTTACGGTCGGTCTGGTAATCGATACAAGTGGAAGCATGCGGGCAAAGCATCCAGAGGTAGTGACGGCAGCGCTCGCGTTCATTAACGCGAGCAATCAGCAGGATGAGGTGTTTGTCGTGAATTTCAATGACCGCGCGAGCTTTGGTCTTCCCGACAGCATCCCCTTCACGGACGATGTCCGCAAACTGCGGGCGGCTCTGTCGATCACGGTCGCTGAGGGGCGGACGGCGCTCTACGACGCCCTTGTGCTCTCACTGAATCATGTGGAAAAGGGCAAGCGAGATAAGAAGACCATCGTGCTGGTGAGCGATGGCGGTAACAACAGTAGCATCCATGGGTTCGACGATGTTATGCGAATGGTCCGCGAGTCTCGAGCCACCATTTACACCATTGGCCTCTTTGATCAGGACGACAATGATCGAAACCCACGCCTGCTGGAGAGGCTCGCCCGAATCAGCGGCGGTGCGGCCTTTCTACCGAATCATGTGTCTGAAGTTGCGGAAATCTGCCGGGTGATCGCAAAGGACATTCGAAACCGCTACACAATCGGCTACGTTCCAGTTCGGTCAGGCGACAAGGGTTCGCTGCGTAAGATTAAAGTCGGTGTGCGGCAGTCTGATGGGCGCAAATTGACGGTGCGCACCCGCACGAGCTACGTTCTCCCGGACAGTCGCCCGCTGGTGGATCAGTGTGGCGAGGCGGACAGGAAGCGTGGCCTATGAGAGTTTGTGTTTCTCTCACAGGCCAGAAGCCGACCCCCCATAGGAGTCTGGGCCAATACGTTTTTCTGATTCTTGCCATCGTTTGCCTCGGATTCTACGGCTATGCGTATATCGAGCGGGTACTGTACCAAACGTATGAAAGCTGGTCATTCGACCGGATCCCGGCGTCCACTACCTCCGCTGCCGTCCAATACCACGAAGCCACAATAGTTGGGGACATCGTTCGTGAGCCCCAGGGATCTGTACCACCGTCAGAGGCTGCGTTCCCAAGCTCAATCATTGGACGTCTTTCAGTTCCAAGGCTGCACTTGTCTGCAATGGTCCGTGAAGGCATCGATGGGAAAACGCTACAGCTCGCCGTTGGCCACATTCCGTCCACGGTGCTGCCAGGGCAGGCCGGAAACGTTGGGGTGGCGGGTCACCGTGACACATTCTTTCGCGGGCTGAAGGACGTGAAGACCACGGATGAGATTCAATTCTCCACGGTGAGAGGCAATTTTCGTTACGAGGTCGAGTCCTTAATGGTGGTCGAGCCGGATAATGTCGGCGTCCTTGGCGCAGTAGATGCCAACGTTCTTACCCTGGTGACCTGTTACCCTTTTTTCTATATCGGCAACGCGCCGAAGAGGTTCATCGTGAGGGCCAGGCAGATTTCACCACAAACACGGTCGTTATCTACTGCGGAAGGGCCTCCCGAGCTAGAAAGATGAGACAATGGCAGGGGGAGTGAGTGTGAAACCGGCGGCTGTCCCTTTCCGAGCGCAAATCCTCGTGATTGAGGACAACAGTTCGGATGTGTTTCTTCTCAAGCGGGCGCTAAATCGGCAAAATATTCTATTTGAGCTGACTCACCTTGAGAACGGAGACCAGGCGCTCGCATTCATTTGCCGGGAAGGCGCCTATGGGGATGCGCCAACTCCAGACCTGATCCTGGTGGATTTGAACCTGTCCAAGTATAACGGCGAAGACATCTTGCGCAAGATCCACGACGCCAAGCGTCTCGCCCGGGCTCTGGTATGCGTGTGGAGCTCTTCAGAATCCCGGCGAGACCGGACCCGGATCATGGATCTCGGCGTCACACAATTTGTTACCAAACCTGCAGGGCTGGATCAGTTCTTGGAGATTGGCAAAATCATCAAGGATCTGCTGGCCGGACACACATCCACCTAAGCTGAATTTTCAGGCCGCAGCGGGTTGACCAACTTGGTTCAGCGATTGCAGCACTTCACCCACTCTACGGATCAATCCGGCTCCCGTAAATGGTTTTGCCACACAGCCAAAACCGCGGCTAGCGCCCTCGCTACCCGACATGAATAGGATGGGTAGTTGCGGTTCCCGTTGCAGAAGCTGATCAGCCAATTCCAGTCCATTCACGTTCGGCATAACCACGTCGGTCAACAACAACCCAACCGTGGACTGGTCGTATAGCTTTTTCGCAGACTCTGCGCCGGAGGCCGTGAGCACAGCATATCCTTCACTCTCAAGCAGGATCCTGACGAACTTGAGAATTGCGTAGTCATCGTCGACCACCAAGATCGTTTGACTTGACTTGCCGCGTTCCATGGGCGACCGCCTCCCAACACGTGTGTTCTCTCACACTGAAGTTAGCAGGTAGATCTGCGACGATCTGTTCAATATTGCTCACCGCCGGGGCATTGTGTTCAGGTCGCCGGGCCTGCGGCATCAGAGCTGCCGGCGTTATTCTGGCGCCACCGAATCTAAGTCTGACGCAGGCGCGACTTCTACGTTGAATCCGAGTGGCTCCAAGAAGTCGCGAATGACCTGTAAAGTGGCGGGATCGTAACTGTAGACCAGTACCGTATCGCCGCGACGCGGAGACCTATGACTGCCTGCTGGATGACATTGGGGGGGATCAGGCACCAGTGCTTAGTCCCGTGGACTCCCATTAGCCGCGGCGAACGTGGAAGCTGGTTTCCTCGGGGTAGCCAAAGGATGTGACCCATTCACTGAGCCGTTGGTGCCATTTTTCGGTGCGTTAATGCGATTCGCTGTCAGCCATTTCGGTGGCCGGCCTCGCCGGGGCGCTTGCTGGTAGGCGATCTTTTCCAGGGCCTCTACTACTGCGGCAACCTGGTCACGCTGCTCGCGAAGCTCTGCGAGAATCTTCTGAATGTTCATATGTGCCGCCAAGGGCTCTGCAAAAAGACGTTTAGACTCAAGGATAGATCTGAGTTGATCGCGCTGACTGTTCAATATTGCTCAGTTCCAAAGGTATCTTTCCGACCAGCGGCCAGCTTTTACCAGCAGGTGAGGTTCTGCGGGCACCGTCGGCCTGCGTTACACTTCAAGCACAGCTGGCACCGCCGCTAGGAGCATATACTGGTACGACGCGTGCTCCGCATTTAGCGAAACATTCGTTCGCGGATCTGCGAGAAAGCATGGGTGGTGTGTCACGAAGAAGCAAACTGGCCAACGTCCGGTAGGCAGGACGGCGCATGCGCCGCGCGTGTCACACTCGCCACTCCGAAACCGAAGGGCCAGCCAAACCGTTTCACGACTGGCTCTCAAGGGTCCACCCCCAGGGGCGAACGGGCAAGCCAGCTCATTTCCAATTGTTGGCGTAGGAGCGTCCGCTGGCGGACTAGAGGCATTCACGGAATTGCTCAGCCACCTGCCGAATAATACCGGCATGGCATTCGTGCTGATTCAGCATCTGGATCCTAAGCACGAGAGTCATTTAACGGAGTTGCTTTCCAAGGCAAGTAAGATGCCTGTCAGCGAACTGCTCGGAGATACGCGCGCTGAGGCCAACCACGTCTATGTGATACCGCCGCGGTGCAATTTAGGCATTTCGAACGGAATTCTACACACCCCACCTCGTTCGGAACGTGGCCGAAACATGCCGATCGACTCTTTTCTATGCGCCCTGGCAGGAGATCGGGCTAGCAAAGCCATCGGCGTCGTTCTATCCGGAACCGGGTCGGATGGGACCCTTGGTCTGCAAGCGATAAAGGCGGAGGGTGGTATCACGTTCGCTCAAGAGAAGGGATCTGCAAGGTTCGACGCCATGCCGGAAAGCGCCATCGCTGCTGGCGGCGTGGATTTTGTACTACCGCCGGCCGGGATTGCCAGGCAACTGGTGACCATGGCGTCCCATTCTTCTGTCGCACTCGAGCCGCAAGAGCCGATGGACGCGGCAGAGGTCGAACTGCGTAAGATATTCCGGCTGTTGCGGAGCACCATCGGCGTGGATTTCACGCATTACAAGCAGAGCACCATCAAGCGGCGCATCCGGCGGCGCATGGCGCTCCGGGGATTCGAGAAGTTGGAAGACTACATTAAGGATCTCGAAGAGAACCGCGGGGAAGCAAGTGCGTTGTGTGAGAGCTTTTTTATCACCGTCACCGCGTTCTTTCGGGAACCCGCCTTGTTTCAGGAATTGAAGAAAAAGATCTTTCCCAGTCTCGTTGAGGATCGTGTAAGCGAGGATCCCATCCGAATCTGGGTGCCTGGGTGCGCCACCGGCGAAGAAGTTTATTCAATCGCCATGAGTTTAACGGAATTCCTGGACGATGCGGCAGTAACGGTACCGTTTCAGATATTCGCCACGGATGTCAGCGAAAGGGCGATCGAGAAAGCCCGCGCGGGCATATACACGGAAGCGGCGCTACGACCTATCTCGCCGAAACAGTTGGCTAGATTCTTCACCAAGTCGGAACACGGTTACCAAATAGCCAAGAGCATCCGTGACGTCTGTGTTTTTGCAAAGCACGACCTGTCGCACGATCCGCCTTTCTCCAAGTTGGACCTCATCAGTTGCTGTAATGTGCTGATTTACCTTGGGGCTGTATTGCAAGGCAAAGTGCTGTCAATACTTCACTACGCCCTCAAGCCGAAAGGCTTCCTGGTGCTGGGCCCATCGGAAAGCACCGGCGCGTTTTCGGATGTATTTCAACAGGTCGAAAAGAAAAACAAGATCTACCGATCGCTGCCGGGCACAGATGTACCGGCTCCCGAACTAGGCGAAGGCCACCGTGCCAAGGGCCGCGCGCAGCACAGTGGCAGACTGGTTGAGGCACGAGCCAGGCCGGCTGTGCAGACGGAAGCGGACCGGTTGTTGCTGGCCGAATACGCTCCTGCCGGCGTCATCATTGACGATGCCATGAACATCGTTCAGGTCCGGGGACGTACGGGCCCTTATCTCGAGTTGTCGCCGGGAGCGCCGAGCCACAACCTTCTGCGAATGGTCCGGGAAGGATTGATAGCGAGCGTCAGCAAAGCAATCCAGACCGCCAGACAAAGCAACGCCACAACCAAAGAGGAAGGCTTGCGGATCGCAAGCAATGGCCAGTTCGTCGAGGTCAGGATCAAGGTGATTCCGTTTCGGGAATCGTCTTCTTCCGAACGCTACTTCTTGATCCTGTTCGAGGATGTCGCCCCATCCGCCGCAACACAGCCTACGAGCACAAAGCCTGCTGCGCCGAAGCGCAAAACGCCGAAGGACGAACAGGGAGAGTCCGCACGGCTGCGGCAAGAGCTTGCCGCCACCAAGGAGTATCTGCAATCGATCATCGAAGAAAAGGAATCTGCCCTGGAAGAGCTCACGGCGGCGAGCGAAGAGGCCCAAGCGGGCAATGAGGAACTGGAAACCGCGCAAGAAGAGCTGGAATCCGCCAATGAAGAATTGAATACGCTAAATGAAGAGCTCAAGACTAGCAACGTGGAATTGAGCCAGGTCAACCGGGATCTGACCAATCTTCTCGAAAGCATCAACATCCCGCTCGTAATGGTTGGGAAGGACCTGCGCATTCGTCGCTTCACCAGAGCCATCGAACCCATGTTGAATCTGATCGCCTCCGATGCCGGGCGATTGATTACGGATCTTCAGCCCCACATTGAACTTCCCGATTTACGAGGGCTGCTGGCGGATGCCATGCAGGGCGGCAATCGGATGCCCCGCGACATCCGGGATGAGCACGGTTGTTGGTATTCGCTCCGCATACTGCCATCGGCGGGCCCGAATGCAAAAATCGACGGAGCAGTAGTGATGCTGATCGATATCGATGCGGCAAAGCGCGGGCTGGATTTCGCTGAAGCTATTGTGGAGACGGTTCGAGAGCCTCTCGTGATTCTGAATCACAACCTCACGGTGGTGAGCGCCAACAAGGCGTTCTATGAAACCTTTCAGGCCAACCCGGAGGAGACGGAGGGTCATCTCATCTACGACCTGGGAAAAGGACAATGGAACATCCCGGAACTGCGCGAACTGCTGGATAACATTCTCCCCACCCATTCCACGTTCCGCGACTTCGAAGTGGTGCGGGAGTTTGCGCATGTTGGACGAAAAGTGATGCTCCTGAACGCTCGCGAGGTCTTCGACGCGAACGCGCAAGCGCGGACCATTCTCCTCGCGATTGAGGACACGACCGACCGCAAGTGGGCTGAGGACGCGCTCAAGGCTACCAATGCAGAGCTTCAGAATTTCGCCTATGCGCTCACGCACGACTTGCAAGAACCTGTGCGGATGGTGGTGAACTTCACTCAGTTGCTGGCACGGGAGAATGCAGGAAAGCTGGACGAAGAATCAGATAAGATCGCAGGATATTGCGTGGAAGCTGCGCTGCGGATTGAAGCCCTGCTCAAAGGGCTCCTTACTTATTGGGAAACGACTGAGGCGGGCCAGGACAGCTTTGGCCCCGTAGACTGCAACGACGTCCTCGCCAAAACGCTGGCAAATCTCCAGGCCGCCGTCGCACAGAGCGGTGCAACCGTCACCTCCGAAAAGCTGCCGACGTTGGTTGGTGAGCAGGTGATGCTCCAGCAGGTTTTCCAGAACCTCATCGCTAATTCGATTAAGTATAGAGCCAAAGAACCGCTGAGAATTCACATCTCGGCCAAGAAGGATGCGGAAGAGTGGCTGTTCTCCGTGCAGGACAACGGAATCGGTATCGATCCGCAGGATGCCGAGCGCGTTTTCGGCATGTTCAAGCGCTTGCATGGTCCGGATATTCCCGGCGCGGGCCTTGGACTTGCGCTGTGCAAGAAGGTGGTGGAGCGTCACGGGGGACGGATTTGGGTGGAGTCGGAAACCGGTCAGGGAGCGACCTTTAAGTTCACTATTCCATCCCGGAACTTTGCGATGAGCCGGATACGGGGTAATCATGGGCACGGAAAACCATGAGCCACCGCACACGTACGGCAATGGATATCTCTGACCAAACCCTTCCGGAAGACGAGATCAAACGTCTACGCCAAGCCGTTGACGCGGAAACCGAGCGCCGCCTCGAAGTGCAAAAGCGGTTGGATCAGGCGAACGCGGACTTCGAAGAGTTCGTCTCGCTGGCGGCGCACCACTTGCGCGAGTCTCTGCGCGACGTCGCCGCGAACAGCCAATTGATATCGGAAACGTATGCCGGCCGTCTGGATTCTGCCGCCGATCTGTTCCTCAGCCACATCCGGGCCGCGGTCGGCAAAATGCAATCAGTGCTGACGGACATGGTGGAGTACGGTGTTACCGAAAGCAGCGACAGGCAGGTGTCCCGGACGGATATGGAAGCCGTCTTGCTTCTCGCGATCGACCAGCAGCGAAACAACCGGAGTGCTGTCATTACGCATGATCCTTTGCCGGCGGTGATGGGAGATTCCGCGATGCTTTCCACAGTCCTGAAGCACCTCCTCCGAAATGCCGTCGAATACTGTGGTACAGCCCAACCGCGCATTCACGTTTCTTGCAAGCGAGAGAATCGGGACTGGGTATTTTCCGTGAAAGACAATGGTCCTGGCATAGACCCGGCATTCCACCACCGCATCTTCGGCGTATTTAAGCGCCTGCACGAAAAAGAATACCCTGGGACTGGCCTGGGACTCGCATTCTGCAAGAAGGCGATCGAGTGGCATGGCGGGCGAATTTGGGTGGAATCGACGCCCGGCGCGAGCTCCACGTTCTACTTCACTCTTCCTCCGGCTGATCCGGACTCCTCCAAATAGTCCGTCGAGCCGCCACACTGCCTACTGAAGCACAACCGCGAAATCAAAGCGCCTGCAAATTCAGCACCTGCACGTGCAGGTATTGCCGCTCTTGTCCAAACTGATCGCATGCGTGGCATTGCATCAGTGCTCCCAGCCTGCAACGTGAGGACACATTGTCTTTGGACCCGCTATTGCAAGGACTAATCAGGAAAGAGTAATCCGAAGTCTTTGAGCAGGATACGAGTTTTGGAAAGGGCGCAAGCATATGCTTTGGACGATCTGTTTGATTCTGTTCGTGTTGTGGGCGCTGGGGCTGGCCACGTCCTACACCTTGGGTGGCGTCATTCATATATTGTTGGTGCTCGCGGTGGTTGTGTTGGTAATCCAGCTAATTCAGGGACGCAGGTCAATAGTCTGACCTGGCGTTAGGAGAATAAAAATGCCGTTGTTAAACATCGTTGTAGTGTTAATCGTGATCGGCGTGGCGTTGTGGCTGATCAATAATTACATCCCCATGGCCTCCGCCATCAAGGGCATTCTAAACATAGTGGTTGTCATTGGCGTTGGGGTTTGGCTGTTAAAGGCAGTGGGAATGTGGGGGAGCGTTACCAGTTATCGGTTCACGCATTAGCCGCTTGGACTCGGATATGGCCAACAAAAACATTTCGTCGTCGTGCTTCTTTATTGGGCTTGGAACGGGCATCGCCTTAACCGTTCTTTTTGCTCCTCACTCGGGCCGTGCGACCCGGCAGTTTATCCGGCGCAAAGCGCTTGATGGAACGGATATGTTGAAGGCCAAGGCAGCTGCCGGGCGAGATTACATCGAGCGCCAAGGAGCAGAATTGCGCGATCGAGCTAAAGATGTGGTTGGTACGAGCAGCTCGCGCGGGGATTAGCGAAGCCCGCCCACGCACTCGAACCGCGGCGCCTGGTTACGCTAGCCGGATGCAATTTCCCTTGGGGAAAGGAGTGGATCGGAATGAAAATGCTGGCCATCATCCTCGCAGCTTCGGCCCCGCTCTTTGCTCAGAGCCACGGCTCTCCTCCGGACAAGCCTGAGAATCATGTAACCGTCCTGGACGTTCGCCAGATCGTGCTGCGGTCGATCGCGGCGACAGAGCGGAGCTGGGCTGGGCGAGATCATTACCTATACACCGAGCGTGATGAAGACAGGCTCCTGGACGCAGGCGGGCGGGTGAAGTCGCAAGATGTCGATATCTCGAAAATCATTTTTGTCGATGAGGCTCCGTTCGAGCAGCTCGTGGAACGCAACGGGCGCCCCCCATCGGCCCAGGAACAAAGACTACAGGCGGAGAAGCTCGACAAACTGAAGCGTGAAACTGGGCAGGAGCGGGCTGTGCGACTGCGCGAGCAGCAGGAGAACAGGTCGTTCATCCGAGAAGTTCCCGAGGGCTTCGACTTCCATCTCATCGGCGAAGAGGTAGTCAACGGCAGGCCGGCCTATGTGCTTCGGGCAACGCCGCGCGCCGGCTATCGCGCACACGGCAAGTACGGCAAGATAATGTCCAAGGTGGAGGGCAAGCTCTGGGTCGACAAGCAGGACTTCGGGTGGATCAAAGTTGACGGAAAAGTCATTCAACCCTTCTCGATGGGACTATTCCTGGCGCGTGTTCTGGGCGGCTCGCAAATTACCATGGAACAGACGCGCTTCGATGACGGGATCTGGATGCCGACGCGCATCGAAGTACGCGCGAGTGCCAAGATTCTCTTCGTAAAGAGTTACGATATCAACAGGATACTGGCTTACTCGGACTACCAACTGTTCCAGCGGGCGTCACTGGCATCGGTCCCGAAGTGGCGTTCACCAGCGGAATAGCATGCAATCCCCGGCATTCCGCGAGGCGGCTTGGTAGAATAAGAAGTGTTACCTACAGCGCCAGCCAATTCCGGTCGAATCCTCATCGTAGATGATGATGCCTCCCAGCGTGCGGCGCTGGCGACGATTCTTTCCGATCGTGGCTTCGTAACGCAGGTTGCCGCGGACGGCCTCGAAGCCCTGGAACGGCTCAGCACATTTAACCCGGACGTGATTGTTGCGGATCTGGTTATGCCGCGCATGGACGGTTTCGAATTCCTGCGTCAATTGAAGGATCGCGGAGATCTCACGCCGGCGATTGTGCTGACTGCATTCGGAAGCATCGACAAAGCGCTGTCCGTCGTTCATGAACTGAAGGCATTCTGGTTTCTGGAGAAACCAGTGGAACCACGCGCCTTCGAGATCCTTTTGGAACGCGCGATTCTTCACAAGCGCGCCCTGCAAAAGACGGATGAGCTTAAGCGGGACTTGATGCTGCGTGGCGTGCTTGGAGACTTAGTGGGCATCTCTCCCGCTATGCAAAAGCTTTTTTCGGTTATCCGGCAGATGGCGCCCACTTCGGCGCCTGTATTGATCAGCGGGGAGAGTGGCACTGGAAAAGAGTTGGTCGCGCGCGAAATCCATAAGTTATCCTCCCGTGCTGACGGGCCTTTTGTCGCGATCAACACCGCGGCCTTGCCTGAGGCCTTGATTGAGAGCGAATTATTCGGCCACGAGCGAGGCGCCTTTACCGGAGCGATGGAGCGCCGTGCGGGGTGCTTTGAACAAGCTTGCGGCGGCACCCTGTTTCTCGACGAGATCGGCGAGATGCCGCTAGCTACGCAGCCAAAGCTCTTGCGCGTTCTCGAAGACGTGCGGGTACGAAGACTTGGTGGCAAAAGCGAAATACCGGTTGATGTGCGTTTGCTCGCTGCCAGCAGCCAGTCGTTAATAACGCATCTGCGGGAAGAGATCTACTATCGATTAAGCGTGTTTCAAATCGTGCTCCCGCCACTCCGTGAGCGGCGCGAAGACATTCCGCTCATTGCGGAGGTCATGATTCAGACTCTAAACGCGAAGCACGGCACCCGTGTTACGGGTATTGATTCCGACGTGCTGGAACTTTTTCATACGCATGATTGGCCCGGCAATGTGAGGGAACTGCGGAATGTGATCGAGCGGGCTATAATCGTCGCGAGCGTTGGCACGATTCGGATGGATCACCTGCCTTCTCCCACCTTTGATGTCAGACCTAGTCGAAGCACACTAGGACCGTCCGCCAGCCAGGGTCAGGTAACCCTTCAGCCTGGCCGGCCACTCTCACACGCCGAAGAAGCGTATATCAAACTTACTCTCGAACATGTGAACCACAACCGGAAGCGGGCCGCGGAAATTCTGGGAATCAGTCTTCGGACGCTGCAAAACCGTATCGCCGAATTCCACAAAGAAGCGAAGGTAGCAGCGGCGGACTAATAATTAAGGCGATTTTAGCCGCCGAGAGTCTGGTACACTGGCAAGAATTCTTAGTCCTTCTTGCGCGCGGGATACACGCAAAACCTGCACCTCCCAGCGACAGATTCTGCATCTGAAGCCACTGGCCCGCCTCTAGCCCGAGCGAGGGGAACCAACGAATCTCGGTGCGCGTTACTCCACGCGACCCACCATAAGACTAACAACCTGCTGGATCACAGTCCCGAGTGCATCGGATTATCAGGGCCATCAACTCGATGTCCCCATCTTCGGGGAAGAGGTTGGTGCCCCTCGTGCTTTAGAAAAAAGGTCGAGAGGAGAAACATGAAGCTGATTTTAGTGGCTGCTTTGGTTGTGACACCTCTGCTGGCCAAAGACAACAAGGAAGCGATCAAGCGGCTGGATGAATCTGCCGCGGTATTTTCGGAGGTTATGGCAACGCCAGATAAGGGCATTCCGAAAGAGCTGCTTGAAAACGCTCACTGCATCGTGATTGTGCCTGGACTAAAGACAGCGGCTTTCGTCGTGGGCGGAAAGTATGGAAAGGGATACCTGTCGTGTCGGAAGACGAGCGGTACGGGCTGGTCAGCGCCGGCAACGGTCCGCATTGAAGGCGGCAGTTTCGGTTTTCAAATCGGAGGTTCCGAGACGGACTTGATCATGCTGGTCATGAATGACCGCGGCGAGGATAGACTACTGTCCAGTAAGTTCACTTTGGGTGCGGAAGGATCAATTGCAGCAGGTCCCGTGGGACGCACGGCGACAGCTCAAACAGACGCCCAGATGCACGCGGAGATTCTTTCGTGGTCGCGGTCCCAGGGGCTGTTTGCCGGTGTCGCTCTAGAAGGAGCCACTCTCCGGGAAGACCTGGACGATAACGCCGAACTCTATGGCAGGAAGCTGGAGAACCGGGAGATCGTAACCAAGGGAATGCATGCGCCTCGGAGCGCCGGAAAGCTAATGGCTGAATTGAACCACTACTCGCGGCACCTGAATGCAGAAGTAAGGGGAGACTCGGATTCACGAAGCCGCGAAAAGAAAGACGAGGCAGCGAGATGAAGATGATCGGTGCATTCCTCACGGTATGCGGCATTTTGTCCGCGCAGGCGCCTCAGGCGCCGAACCCGACTCAACAGCCTGACGCCACGGAGAACGCGGCAAGGATGGCCCATGGCTCGGCGCCCATCTACCGTGTCACCGTCGTAGCACGTACTACCAAAGCGATTAACTACAATCACCGCAGTGGAGCTACGAGGATCGGCTTCCGTGGGACGACACTGATGCCCCAGGCCCGTGGCGAAGCCAAAGTGGAGAGCAAGCAAGGCGTCATCAAGATCGATGCGCAGATGGAGCGACTTGAGCCGGCTACCATGTTCGGTCCCGAGTATCTTACTTACGTGATGTGGGCCATCACTCCCGAAGGCCGCGCAACTAATGTCGGCGAAGTGCTTTTAAACGGCGGCAAGACCAAGCTGGATGCCACCACGGAGTTGCAGTCTTTCGGCTTGATTGTGACCGCGGAACCCTATTTTGCGGTAACCCAGCCCAGCGATGTAGTGGTGATGGAGAACTTCGTCCGGCAAGATACCACTGGAACTATTGAACAAGTCGACGCGAAGTACGAGTTATTGCAGAGGGGCCAGTACACTTTGAACGTGACCCCGTCCGAGCTCAAGCCTCTGCGACTGGATCGGAAAGTGCCATTGGAACTCTACGAGGCCCGCAACGCTGTCCAGATTGCACGCTGGACCGGCGCCGAACAGTATGCTGCTGAAACGTTCCACAAAGCCGTCGAGGGCCTGGAGAATGCCGAGGGCTATCTGCAGGGTAAGGCGGGCAAGAAGCCTATTGGGACGGTAGCGCGTGAGGCCGTTCAAATGGCGGAGGACGCCCGAATTATCACTGTCAAGAAGATGGAGGAGCAGGACCTGGCAAACGAGAGACAGGCAGGAGCGGATCGCGAATCGCACGCTGAAGGCGAACGGGCCGCTGCTCAGTCCGAAACGGAGCGGGTCACACGAGAAGCCGAGGGCGCACGAATCACGGCACAAGCGGACGTTGAGCGCATGAAGCGGGAACATGAAGCGCAGATGTCGGCTGCACAAGGGGAAGCAGATCGTTTGAAAGTGGATAACGACGCGCGAACCCTCGCTGCCCAGAACGAAGCGGATCGGTTAAAAGGGGAGAACGACCTGCGGACAGCGTCCGCCGCCACCGAAGCGGATCGTCTGAGGCGGGAGAATGATGCGCAAAGAGCTGGTCTCCAGGCCGACCTCGATCGCGCGGCAAGCGAGAAAACACAAGCGGAGGCTGACAAGACAGAGCTGCGAGCTCAGTTATTGCGGCAATTCAACGTGATTCTCGAAACTCGCGATACAGCCCGTGGCTTGATCGTCAATATGTCGGATGTTCTGTTTGACACCGGCAAGTATTCCTTGCGCGCCGGAGCACGTGAGAAGCTGGCCAGGGTGGCCGGCATCATCTCGGGGCACCCGGGTCTGAAGCTGGATGTGGAGGGTCATACCGATAGCGTGGGTGGCGATGATTACAACCAGCAGCTCTCCCAACAGCGCGCCACTGCCGTACGCGACTATCTGACCCAGGCGGGGATTCCGATGAATTCCGTTACGTCTAAAGGATTCGGAAAGACTCAGCCAGTGGCCACAAACGACACAGCCGTCGGCCGGCAGCAGAATCGTCGTGTGGAACTGGTTGTCTCCGGCGAAATCATTGGCAACGAGATCGGATCGCCAATCGCTGCTAAATAAACCCTGAATACCTTCAACTCAGGGCCGGCGTCCCATGTGCAGCCGGCCCTGATGAATCGAAAGGTCAAGCAAGATGAAAGTAAGCACAGTGTTCGCCACCATTCTTATTGCTGTCGGGATTATGGCGTTTGCGTATCAAGGCTTCACCTACACGACCAGAGAGAAAGTTGTGGATCTCGGTCCGGTCCACGTGACGACGGAGAGGACTAGAACGCTTCCGCTGCCCCCGATTATCGGAGTGATCGCCGCGGTCGGCGGCATTGTGTTTCTGGTCTTAAACAGAAGAAAAGCGTAAGCGTGCTGCTGCTCATGCGAACCTTTCTTGTAACTCCTCTTGTTTCACTTTGTATCGTTTTCGGGCAGACTCCTAAACCCGTTTCCGCTCCCGTTGCCGTTATGCAGTCTGATCAGGAGCGCGCCCGCGGTCTTCTTGATGAGTCGTTGAAAGACAAGAACCCGGACACCCGAAAGCACGCGGTACAGTCGCTAGGTTTGGTCAGCCCGGAGGAGCCCTATCTCTCGCAGCTGGAAGCGATGCTCGACGACAAAGACGTTGAGGTACGACTGGCCACGATCACGAGTCTCATGGATTTGAAAAACGAGCGCACCGTCTCTGCGTTGCGCAAGGCCCTCGACAGTGATGTGCCCGAAGTGAGTTTTGCGGCCGCCAAGGCGCTGTGGACGCTCAACGATCCGGCTGGACATGAGGCCCTACTTGCGGTCCTCAGCGGCGAGACGAAGTCGTCCTCCGGATTCATCACCACGCACAAGCGAGAAGCGCTCAGGATGCTGCGTACGCCCAAGGTGCTGTTCCTGTTTGCACTGCAACAGGGCGCGAACTTTGCTCCAGTCCCGGGTTTGGGCGCGGGCGTTTCTTCCTTGCAAGGGATACTCGCCGATCAAAGTGTTTCGGGCCGGGCGGCAACGGCGCTCCTGTTGAGCACCGATACGGATCCGCAGGTATTGATAGCGCTTCAAGACGCGCTCACGGACAAAGATTGGTCCGTCCGGGCGGCCGCGGTTCACGCCATCGCGGTGAGGAATGACCCCGCTTTGGAGAAAGATCTGCTTCCGCTGTTCGAAGACAAAAAGGAAGCAGTACGCGTCCGCGCCGCCGCGGGTTACCTGCGGCTAGAATCCATTAAGTCCACACGCCCCAGGCTTGCATTGAAGCAGCAACCAATAAAGTGAGTCTGCCGAAGCCGGAAGGTGACAAGTAATGCATCCGAAGTGCAGTTGTTGCCGAATCTAATCGTCATTTCATCGCCTTTTGGCGCATTTGGGCAAGGGCCATGCACATGCAGACAACCAAGTAGCAACGGTCGGCCGTCGCGAAGAACGTGGCGAACTGAGCAAGGAGATACGTATATGGCAAACACCGCCGTTTTCGGCATCTACCACAATCGAGTCCAGCTGGACGACGCAATTAACGCTGTGCACAAGGCTGGCTTTCGGAACATGGATACTGCCGTTTTGTTTTCAGAGAACCAAGGCTCCAAGGATTTTGCTCACGAGAGGCATACGAAAGCCCCGGAATACGCAATCTCTGGTGCTGGTGTGTGCGCTGTCGTCGGGGGTGCGCTTGGATATCTTGTTGGTAGCGGTCTCGTGGCAATTCCGGGAGTCGCGCCGTGGTTTATCGCGGCGGGTCCTATCATGGGGTTGTTGGCTGGAGTCGGCATTGGCGGTACGGTGGGGGCGATTATTGGAGCCCTTGCCGGGCTCGGGATGCCGGAGTACGAGGCAAAGAGATATGACGGGCGAACCAAGCACGGCAGCATCCTGCTATCGGTTCACTGCGACTCCTCGGATTGGGTGAAGCGCGCAAAAGACCGTTTAAGGGAGACCGGTGCCGAGAGCATCGCTTCAGCAGGTGAAGCGAGCTCAGATTTCGCAAGGACGGACAGACCCGTACAGCGACACGCAGAACATCTGATGAAGGATACCGTCGCCGAGACCGTCGCATCACCCGGCGAAACCAACGCGGACGCGGAAGTGGCAACGACAGAAAAACGGGTACAAAGAGCTGGGATCTGAGTCGCACGCGCCGTTCTGACGTGGCGCGCCCGGCCTCTCCGTCAGTTTCCAAGGAGAATTAGGTTTCAAAATGCTCAAGAAAACGATGCAGTGTGTCTCCGTCGCTGGATTGCTTCTCGCATCCATGTCCTGGCACTCCAAAACGAGTTACCAACTTCTGCTGGATGTTGCCGTCTACATGAGCGCCGTCGTAATGCTACAGCAGGCGGTGCGGGCACAGGAGTACATTTGGGCTGCCGTGCTCGCAGGGATGGTGCTGCTCCTGAACCCCGTCGTGCCGGTCTTCACGCCCGCCGGCAACTTGGCGTTCTTTCTCTTCTTACTTGTCCTTTCGCCTCTTGTGATCGGCTTCGCCGCCCTGATAGACGCAAAGATAACTCTTTATCCCAACGTGATCACAGAGCCGTACCTGATCGTTTGAAGGAGACCGGGGCCGAGGGCGTCGCTTCAGCAGGTGAAGCGAGCTCTGATTTCGCAAAGACCGGCAGACCCGTACGGCGATACGCAGAACATCTGATGAAGGATGCCGCCGCCGAGACTGCCGGGTTACCTGGCGAAACCAACTCGGATTTGGCAAAGACAGACACCCGCATGCGACAAGCCGGGGTCTAGTCGCGTAAAACGTTTTGAGGTGGCGCGTCAGCCTCCGGCCGGCCCGCGAACCCTTTCGCTTAGTTGACGAAGGCCCCCGTCTGTTTACCAGTCGCTGACGCAGGAGTTATGAATGGTGATCCCCCGCACGGACAGCTCTTCGAGCAACCGCGTGACTTCGGGAGACGTCTCGGTGTCTCCTGGCACAACCACCGCCCATTGCAGATTCTCCCGGAACTCTTGTGTGCTTATGGACCATCTCCTGAGAGAATGCGGCACAGTACCTCCGATATGAATGAGGGTCCAATGTCCAACCAGCACCAGGGCTTCAGCGCGACGAGGCATCGGACCCCGAACCACGAAATGATTGTTTCCGTGCACCAGAATGCCAACCATCATGCCTCGATACGAGGATCCGGAACCGGATAACCGATTGCGAAGTGATACACCACCTGTTCCTGCTCGGAAGCCAATTTGAGATAACGGTGCACCTCATTATCGAAGAACGCTCCGATGCCCGTGGCCCGCAGATCGAGTGCTTCGGCGGCGAGATACATGCGCTGTCCAATGGCGCCCGCTTCGAAGTGCACATACCGGTAGCCGCGGGCGCCATGGGCCCGGACGGCGCGATCGATATCGGCGATCATCGAGAACGCCACACAGGCGTTACCGGCTAGATCCTGCCCCAGGCTCAGGCCCGCAGCCGCAACGCGTTGGTCGCCTGATCGAATCATCTCCAGTTCTCCACTCTCCGGCCAGTACCGATATACGCCGGCCTTCAGGCCGTCGACGCGGTGGACGTACAGATAGAGCTCTACGAAGCTGGTGCACGCGAAGTCCGCAATAATCGGCCGGGCGGCGGCATCGAGAACAGTGGAGAGTTGAGCTAAAGACATCGATAGAGTCCCGCCGTGGAAGTCGAGTGCCGAACGCCGCGTTCGCACGACCGCTCCGAAGGGTCGAGGCATCGAGGCCGGCCCTGGTAACTTAGTCCCCACGGAACCGGTGTGTGCAGGCGGAAGCTCCCTGATGCCTCCAGCGCCCTCCCTATGGAGCTTTGTGGCCGTGTGAATGCTGTCGATCAGTGGATACGCAACGTATTCGTTTGAGAGCCGGTTAGCGCGCCCTTCGCACCAAACGGCCTCGCTCGCATGCGGCTCCTCCGCCGGAATCGACCGGCCGTGGAGGCTAATAATCAGCATGGGCCATTCATCTTCGTTCAGCCGGCACAACCGCGCCACTTTGTCATCCGGAAATTCCCCGACGGCTGAGCTATCGCACCCGAGGGCGCGGGCGGCGAGCGCGAGCGCTTGCCAAGCATGGCCAATGTCGTGCAGACAGTACCGATATGCCCGCTCCCCATATTTCCACGCCTCGCGCCACGCGATGCTCGTCAACACAAACATGATTGGGGCGTCTACATCTGTCAGATTCATGACGAAATCACCGAGCGCGCGCTGCTCGGCCATGTGCGACGACGCGCGGTAATGATATAGGCCATCCGGCCAGTCCTTGACACCGCGGGTGGCGAAGTGGAATTCGGTTGGGTGCAGATTCCCAGAGGACGGGTTGACACGCAGTGCGTACTTATGCCCGGTGGACGGGACCCGCTTCGACGCACTAATGGCCGCTGAATAGAACAACAGTTGCGAGAGATATGTGGGGCCGTCAGCTGCAGCCCTTTCACCGGACCCGCCCTGAAGCACCTCGAGTGCCGGGACTTCTGGGGCAGGGGGATCGGCTGGCAGGTCGAGCACCGGGGCACCTTCGTACTGGCGGAACGGATCGGGCATATTCGCCCAATCCAGAACGCGTCGCGCTCGCTTCAGCGATTCGACACTGTGCTTCGTGGACTCATGATACTCGCGCCACGTCATCATCGATGGGTGCTGCGGGAGCTGTAAATACTCATACGGCGTGCCTGGCGCTGATCGATCTTAACATCCCATGCGACCCGCTTTTGTCTCCCAATCGCGAATCTGCCCTGGCCTGGCTCAAAGCTGCTCAGGCGGCACTATTCGGCGCGGAAGTGGCGTGAAACGATTAAAGTGAACGTATTTGTGTTATGCTAACTATGGATTTGATCCCGCCCAATTTATTCAAGGCAGACTCGTTTAGCCTGTTTCGCTACATTCGTCCACCTTCCAAATTAGCCGTCGTTCAAACCAGTAAAGGAAACGAAACGAATGAAGAACATTTATGTAGGCAACCTCAGCTTTGGAGCAACCGAAGAGACCGTGCGTTCGCTGTTTGAACCCCACGGAACTGTTGGACGAGTCAACATCTGCACGGACCGTGATTCGGGACAACCAAGAGGTTTTGGATTTGTTGAGATGGACAACGATGGTGAGGGTGAGAAGGCAATCGCCGCTTTGAACGGTACGAGCGTCGATGGCAGGGCGCTGAACATCAACGAAGCCCGGCCGAAGAACGATCGCGGCGCTGCTGGTGGTGGCGGTTTTCGCAAACGCTGGTAGGCTCTCACGCCATAAGCCCCGATACGGATATGAGGCCCGATCGGGGCCGCAATCTCTTTCTGCGTTGGCCACCGGGCCATCTGCTAAACTTGAAGTTGGCATCACCCACCATGAGCCGAGCGGCCTAGCTGTTTTCCGGCCACCTTCACCGTCCGTCCCGGATGGCTTTTGCCAGAAAAGGACGGAACCTAGTGCGGGCCCCCAATAACCTGTCAACGTTACACAAGGGCGATGAAGTATGTCTCGCCAGCGGTTCGTACGAAGGTACGCTCGCGATCTTCCTCAACCTGAGAGTTAATTCCAAATGGGCGGAAATTTATGGCGCTAAGGGAGATACCGAATGAACAATATTTTCGTGGGAAACCTCAGCCCGGACGCCACTGAACAGGACATCCGATCCATCTTCGAGAGAATTGGATCAGTGGACCGGGTCAGGATGATGACTGATCGGGAGACGGGACAACCGAGAGGCTTTGCGTTTGTCGAGATGACGGACGATAGCGCCGCGGAAAAGGCGATCGCGGCCGTGAACGGCTCGGCACTCAAGGGACGAGGCATCAATGTGAACGCAGCTCGCCCGCAATTGTATCGGCACTCCGGCAACGAAGGCTCTCGTTCCAAGAAGGAGATCACGGCGGTGACCACGGTGGAAATGAACGAGGCGAAGCAAGGACAATGATGACCAAAACGATTCGCTCCCGATTCAATCATGAGGTGGGTGAGAGCGTCGAAGGATGTAAGATTCTCGGAAAGAGCATCGTCGCCCCGCCGGACGCCGTCGAGCGGCGGCGGGGAATCTATGACTATCTCGTGGAAGTACCGCCGATAAATGTGATGGCGTGTCCCTCTCGAGAAGCAGCGCCCACACGAGACGCCTACACACGATCAACTCCTGATGAGATGGGTGGACGGCTGATTCGGCGGATCCCTTCACGATGAGCTAGCTAGTCCAAATACATGTCCCAACAGGTCATCCCGTTTCTTTGCCGAAATTGCTACTCCAAGCATCGACATCGGGGAATGCATGAAACGCATGACTCTGAAACTCACGCTTGATCCAGACAAGCGCCTTCCACAAATGGCTGATGCCCGGCACGGTGGGGGATCATGTCAGCCGGTTTAACCGCACGGGTGAGGGCGAGCAACAAAACCGTTTTCAACGGCTGGCTCCAGCTGAGTGCGAGCCTCCGCGGAAATGGTTTGGCCAAGAAGTACGCCGGCGGCGAGCCGCCACTCCGATCGGAGCTGTTCAGCGCCGATCAGATGAAGCTGCATGGCAAGACACTGGCGGCTTCGCATCAGTTGAGTCCGAGATCCCCTCGTGATCGCCTTCTAACCCGCCTGGCTGAGAACGAAGAAGTCTTGATTGGGGTCCGCAGCCTGCTGACGGACGCGGTTCAGGAGAACCGCCGGCTTACCCCCGCCGGCGAGTGGCTGCTCGACAACTTTTATCTCATCGAAGAGCAGATTCGGACAGCGAAGAGACACCTGCCAAAAAGATACAGCCAGGAACTACCGTCTCTAGTAAATGGGGGTTCGGCCGGACTTCCGCGCGTGTATGACATCGCGCTGGAGACGATTTCTCACGGTGATGGACGTGTGGATCCCGAGAGCCTCACCAGCTTTGTAGCAGCTTACCAAACCGTCACTGCTCTCAAGTTAGGCGAATTGTGGGCCATCCCGATCATGCTACGTCTGGCCTTGATCGAGAATCTCCGGCGCGTTGGAATGCGAGTCGCAGCCGATAGGATCGACCGCAACCATGCTGACTCATGGGCGGACCAGATGACGGAGGTCGCCGAGAAGGACCCCAAAAACCTGATTCTGGTGATCGCCGACATGGCGCGATCGAGTCCGCCAATGGTGAGCTCCTTCGTCGCGGAGTTTGCGCGCCGGTTGCAGGGACAGAGTCCTGCTCTGGCATTGCCCCTCACCTGGATTGAGCAGCAACTCTCCGAGTCCGGCCTGACGATCGAGCAGTTAGTTCAGTCCGAGAACCACCAACAGGCCGCCGACCAGGTTTCCGTCAGCAACACCATTGGCAGCCTCCGATTTCTTGGAGCAATGGACTGGCGCGAGTTCGTTGAGACGATGAGCGTGGTCGAGCAGACGCTGCGCGAGGATCCCAGCGAAACATACGGAAGAATGGATTTTGCCACACGCGACCGCTACCGGCACGTAGTGGAGAAGGTGGCTAAGAGCGGCCGGCTGCCAGAAGCCACCGTGGCGCGCAACGCGATCCAACTTGCGCACGAGGGTCTGGCCCGGGAAGGCGGCGAAGATCGAGCGGCGCATGTTGGCTTCTACCTGATCGACAAGGGACTTCCGCAGCTTGCGCGCACAGCTCACATCCGCCCATCTGTCTCCGAGACTTTCCAGGGAATGATCCGCCGCTTTCCTTTGTCCGTCTATCTGGGCGCGATCCTGCTGATTACGGTATTTTTCACAGCTAGTTTACTGGCGAAGGCGTACGCAGGCGGGTTTCAGGGCTGGGCACTCACGCTGACTGGGGTCGTCTCCGTTCTGTGCACAAGTCAGCTAGCGGTCGCCCTGGTGAACTGGCTGGCGACGTTGCTGGCAGAGCCCCATGCACTGCCGCGCATGGACTTCTCCCAAGGAATTCCGTCAGAGTTGCGTACCCTGGCTGTGGTACCGGCGATGCTCGCCAGCACTCAAAACGTCGAGGATCTTATCGAGGCGCTGGAAGTCCGGTTCCTCGCCAATCAAGACCCGAATCTGCACTTCGGCCTGTTGACTGATTTTCAAGACGCGCACGAGGAAACTCTGCCAGAGGATGAACCGCTGTTGTGTCTAGCTCGCAAGGGGATCGAAGACCTTAACGAAAAATACCGTAGTACCAAGAGCGGCGCCTTTTTTCTATTCCATCGGCCCCGCTGCTGGAATCCTCGAGAACGGCTCTGGATGGGTTACGAGCGTAAGCGAGGAAAGCTTGCGGCACTGAACTCACTCCTGCGCGGGGGAACATTTGGTCACTCGGGGGACCCCTTCTCCCTCGTCGTCGGTCGCACAGCAGTTTTGTCGAGCGTGGAGTACGTGATCACCCTCGACACGGATACCCAACTTCCGCGCGAATCGGCCCGGCACTTTGTGGAAGCCATGGCGCACCCACTGAATCGGGCGCGGTACGACGAAGACAAGCGCCGCGTAACCCAGGGATACGGCATCCTGCAGCCACGCGTCGCCGTGAGTCTGCCGGGCACGAATCGGTCCCGGTATGCGCGATTGTGGGGGAGTGAACCTGGCATCGACCCGTATACACGCGCTGTCTCCGATGTGTACCAGGACCTGTTTGGCGAAGGCTCATTCATTGGCAAGGGGATTTATGATGTCGATGCGTTCGAGCGGTCACTCAATGGGCGCTTTCTTGAGAACCGGATCCTCAGCCACGATCTTCTGGAAGGGTGCTACGCGCGCGCGGGGCTGCTGAGCGATGTGCAGTTATACGAGGAATATCCCGCTTGCTACAGCGCCGACGTGAGCCGCCGGCGCCGCTGGATTCGCGGGGATTGGCAGATAGCCCGGTGGCTGCTGCCGCGTGTTCCCAGCCCGAGCGGCCGCCGCCAGAAAAATCCTCTTTCCGGGTTGTCCCGCTGGAAGATTCTCGACAACCTTCGGCGTAGTCTGGCGCCTGCGGCATTGATGCTGCTGTTGGTAGCAGGCTGGACGATCCTGTTACCGGCTTGGTTCTGGACGTTATCGGTAATCGCAATCATTCTGATCCCGCCCTTGCTGGCCTCGATTCTGGATGTGTTTCGGAAGCCTGATGATGTACTGCTGAGCCAGTACTTCGCAGCTTGGATGCGTTCGACCGTACGGCATTTTGCCCAGGCGGCATTTACCCTCGCGTGCCTCCCGTACGAGGCGTTCTTCAGTTTGGATGCGATTGGGCGCACAGCCGGACGGATGCTGTTCACACATACCCGACTGCTGGAATGGAATCCGTCAGGCGACCCGGATCGCAGTGGCCGCCAGGACCTCTTCGCCTGCTGCCAATCCATGTGGGTTGCACCCGCCATTGCTATTTCCGCGGCGATCTATCTGGCGCTCTCGAGGCCAACCGCGTTGTCCGTGGCTGGGCCTATGTTAGGCCTCTGGTCAGTCTCGCCCGCGATTGCATGGTGGATCAGTTTGCCGCTCGCTCGCCGGCGAGTCAAGCTGACGGTCGATCAGAATATTTTCCTCCGGAATCTTTCCCGCAAAACCTGGGCATTTTTTGAGACATTCGTAGGCCCTGACGATCATTGGCTGCCGCCAGATAACTATCAGGAGCATCCTGTAGGAGCCATCGCGCATCGCACGTCGCCGACCAATATGGGGCTGGCGTTGCTCGCCAATCTGTCCGCCTGCGATTTCGGTTACATTTCCGCGGCTCAACTCGTCGAGCGAACGGTGAATGCGCTCCACACGATGAAAGCGTTGGAACGGCACCGGGGCCACTTCTACAACTGGTACGACACCCAGTCTCTGCGACCGCTGCCGCCTTTATACGTCTCCACCGTGGACAGCGGAAACTTGGCGGGCCATCTGCTGACGTTGCGTGCGGGCTTGGCGGCTCTTCCCGATCAGAAGATTCTGGGATCGCGATTGTTCGACGGGCTCGCTGACACGCTGAGGGTTCTGGAGCAGGCTGCGGGAGGAGCCTGTCCGGCTCAGTTCTCCCAACTGCACATGAATCTGGAGTCCCGGCCGAGCGGGTTCGCGTCTATCCGGCTCCATCTCGACCAGCTGGCGGCGTCCGCCACCGAGCTGAAGGATCAACTTGGTCCTCATTCCGACATCCAAGCGAAATGGTGGGCAGATGCATTCGCGCGGCAATGCCGCGGCGCCCTGGATGAGCTGACGCTGAGCCAAATTGACGACGTCCCCGAAGTGCCGACGCTCCGCGAATTGGCGACGCTTGAGCTGGAACTTCCGTCCGCCAGCCGGCGTGCCACGGCAAGGATTGCGGCTATCGAAAGTCTTGCCCTCGAGTGTGGTGAGCTCGCCGCCATGGAGTATGACTTCCTGTATGACAAGGCGCGCCACTTACTGGCGATTGGATACAACGTGAGTGAACGCCGCCGGGATGCGAGTTATTACGATCTGCTGGCGTCCGAAGCACGATTGTGCAGCTTCGTAGCGATTGCGCAAGGGCAACTTCCGCAGGAGAGCTGGTTTGCGCTGGGACGCCTGCTCACAACGCTCGGCGGAGAACCGATTCTGCTCTCCTGGAGCGGTTCGATGTTCGAGTACCTGATGCCCCTACTGGTGATGCCGACGTATGAAAACACGTTGCTCGACCAGACCTGCAAGGCGGCGGTTCGGAAACAAATCGAGTACGGAAAGTCGCGCGGCGGACCATGGGGTATATCAGAATCCGGTTACAACATCATCGACGCTCATCTCAATTACCAGTACCGCGCATTCGGCGTACCCGGCCTGGGGCTCAAACGAGGGCTGGCCGAGGATCTGGTCATTGCGCCGTATGCGTCGGCGCTCGCGCTGATGGTGGCGCCTGAAGAGGCGTGCCTCAACCTGCAGAGGCTCGCCGCCGGCGGACTTGCCGGACGATTCGGCTTCTATGAAGCTATCGACTATACGCCTTCCCGTTTGCCGCGCGGCCAATCGGCTGCAGTGGTGCGGTCCTTCATGGCGCATCACCAGGGCATGAGCTTCCTATCTTTGGCCTATCTGCTCCTCGACCGGCCCATGCAGAGGCGATTCGAGTCGGATCCATCGTTTCAGGCGACCACGCTGTTGCTGCAGGAACGGATCCCAAGAACTACACCGTTCGACCCCCACACCGCCGAGCCCTCCGGTTTTCGTTCCGCTTCGACTGCTCGGGAGGCGTCAGTGCGTGTCTTCAGCAGCCCCAACACGCCGATTCCTGAAGTGCAACTGCTGTCCAACGGCAGGTACCACGTGATGATCACCAACGCAGGCGGTGGTTACAGCCGGTGGAAGGATATCGCCGTCACGCGCTGGCGCGAGGACACCGTTTGCGACAACTGGGGCACGTTCTGTTACGTCCGTGACGTAAAAACCGGAGAGTTCTGGTCAACCGCGTATCAGCCGACATTGAAGCAGCGGAAGACTTACGAAGCGATCTTCTCTGAGGGGCGAGCCGAGTTCCGCTCCGGCGGCAACGTATTCGACATGCACACGGAGATCGCCGTTTCTCCCGAGGATGATATCGAGTTGAGGCGAGTCACCGTCACCAATCGCTCACGCACGCGCAGAGCAATCGATGTCACGAGCTACGCAGAGGTCGTTCTCGCTTCAGCTGCGGCCGAGGCGCTGCATCCCGCGTTCAGCAACCTTTTTGTTCAGACTGAGATCATTCCCGAACGCCAGGTCATCCTTTGTACGCGCCGGCCCCGCTCCCGCGACGAGCAGGCTCCATGGATGTTTCACCTGATGGCTGTGCACGGAGCGGATGTTGGAGAAGTTTCCTATGAGACTGACCGTATGCGGTTCATCGGCCGTGGGAACACCGTCGCCAACCCACAAGCGATAACTGGCCCTCCCGCGCTCTCGGGAAGCCAAGGCTCGGTGTTGGACCCAATCGTCGCAATCCGGTGCAGAATCACGCTCGATCCGGAACAATCGGCAACGATCAATATGGTGACCGGCGTCGGCGCCAGCCGCGACGCATGCCTCGGCCTTGTCGAGAAATACCAGGACCAGCGCCTGGCGAATCGCGTTTTCGACCTGGCGTGGACCCATAGCCAAGTGGTCCTTCGCCAACTCAATGCCACGGAAGTCGACGCCCAGCTTTACGGCCGCCTGGCCAGCTCTGTCATCTATGCTAATTCCTCGCTGCGGGCCGACACAGCCGTTCTCATCAAGAACCACCGTGGCCAGTCCGGCTTGTGGGGCTACTCCATTTCCGGCGACTTGCCTATCGTGTTGCTGCAAATTGGAGATGCGGCCAATATCGAGCTGGTACGCCAGCTCGTGCAAGCTCACGCGTATTGGCGTTCCAAAGGGCTGGCAGCCGACCTGGTGATCTGGAACGAAGACCATGCCGGCTATCGGCAGTTGCTAAATGACCAGATCACGGGGCTGATTGCCGCGGGCGTCGAAGCTAACGTGACGGATCGGCCAGGCGGCATCTTCATAAGGTCCGGTGACCAGATATCGGGCGAGGATCGCATTCTGATCCAATCGGTCGCTCGCGTCATCATCACCGATAGCAGGGGGTCGCTGGCGGACCAAATCGACGGCCGGAGTGTTGTTGCTGCACCGGTTCCGGCATTCGCTCCGACCCGGACCCATCGTATCGAGTCCCCGGCAGCCACCGAGTTGTCTTTCCGCAATCTGATTTTCTTTAATGGCCTCGGAGGATTCACTCCGGATGGGCGCGAATACGTAATCACGACCGCGGACGAGCAGCCGACGCCCGCCCCGTGGGTCAACGTGCTGGCAAACCCGCACTTTGGAACCGTCGTCTCAGAGAGCGGCCTCGCCTACACCTGGGGCGAGAATGCCCACGAATTCCGCGTCACGCCGTGGTCGAATGACCCGGTGAGCGATTCGGGCGGAGAAGCCTTCTACCTGCGTGACGAGGAGAGCGGCGATTTCTGGTCCCCCACGCCGTTGCCCAGGAGTGGAACGAGCCCGTACATCAGCCGCCACGGATTCGGCTACAGCGTCTTCGAGCACACCGAGGGCGGCATCCACTCGGAGCTATGGGTTTATGTGGCCCTGGACGCATCGGTTAAGTTCTCGGTCCTCAAGGTACGAAACGAATCAGGACGAACGCGCCGGCTCTCCGCGACGGGCTACGTCGAATGGGTGCTAGGCGATCTGCGGTCTAAATCGTCCATGTATGTGATCACCGAGATCGATCCCGCCAGCGGCGCGCTGTTCGCACGGAATCCTTACAACACGGAGTTCACGGGTAGGATTGCCTTCTTCGATGTGGACGACGCAGCGCGGACCATAAGCGGCGATCGCACTGAGTTTCTTGGACGCAACGGCACCCATCGGACCCCGGCGGCTATGATGCAAGCTCGGCTTTCTGGCAAGGTTGGCGCCGCCTTGGACCCTTGTGCTGCGATCCAAGTTCCCTTCGAACTGGCCGCGGGCCAAGAGCATGAAATCGTCTTCCGGCTCGGCGTAGGTCGAGACGCCGATCACGCCGGCAATCTGGTGCATCGCTTTCGGGGGCCCGCTCCGTCGCGCGGCGCGCTCGAAGCAGTGTGGCAGTACTGGAAACACACGCTCGGCGCGGTGCATGTGGAAACACCCGACCAGTCCGTCAACGTCTTGGCAAACGGCTGGCTACTGTATCAAACTCTAGCGTGCCGTTTGTGGGCACGGAGCGGATTCTACCAGTCTGGGGGCGCGTTCGGTTTCCGCGATCAATTACAGGACGTGATGGCGCTCATCCATGCCGAGCCGGGGCTGGTGCGCGCGCACTTACTGCTGTGTGCTGCCCGTCAGTTCCGGGAAGGAGATGTCCAGCACTGGTGGCATCCTCCCTCGGGCCGAGGCGTCCGCACACACTGTTCGGATGATTATCTTTGGTTGCCGTTGGCCACGTCCCGTTACGTACTGAGCACAGGGGACACCGGGGTGTTGGATGAACCCGTCCGTTTCCTCGAAGGCCGCCCAGTGAACATGGACGAAGACTCGTACTACGATCTGCCGGGTGTCTCTGAGGAAACCGCTCCCTTGTACGAACACTGCGTGCGAGCTATCCTGCGAGGCCTCACATCGGGTGAGCACGGCCTGCCGCTCATGGGTTCCGGTGACTGGAACGACGGAATGAACAAAGTGGGTGAACGCGGCAAAGGGGAAAGTATCTGGCTGGGATTTTTCCTTTACGACGTCCTGACACGGTTCGCCGAAGTTGCCCGCAATCGGGGAGACCTGTCTTTTGGTGAACGTTGCCGGAGCGAGGCGGCTCAAGTGCGCGAGAATATAGAGCTAAACGGCTGGGATGGCGCGTGGTACCGCCGCGCGTACTTCGACGACGGCTCGCCGCTCGGGTCCTCGAGTAACCCCGAATGCCAGATTGATTCGATCGCGCAAAGCTGGGCTGTTCTATCTGGGGCTGGCGATAGCACGCGCTCATACATGGCCATGGCAGCGGTCGATAAGCACCTTGTTCGCCGGAGCGATGCGCTGATACAACTCCTGGATCCGCCGTTCGACAAGTCGAATTTGGATCCCGGCTATATCAGAGGGTACCTTCCAGGTGTCAGAGAGAATGGCGGACAGTACACCCATGCGGCCATCTGGACAGTGATGGCGTTCGCTGCGCTGGGCAACAGCCGCCGCGCGTGGGAACTGCTGGCTATGATCAACCCGGTGAACCACGGCGCAACTCCGGAAGCGATTGCGACCTACAAGGTGGAACCGTACGTCGTGGCGGCGGACGTTTACGCTCTCTCGCCGCATACCGGCCGCGGTGGATGGACCTGGTACACAGGCTCTGCCGGCTGGATGTACCGGCTGATCCTGGAATCACTCCTCGGGCTGCGGATTGAGGTGGATAAACTGCACTTCGCGCCGTGCCTTCCAGCGCATTGGAAAGAGTTCAAGGTGCATTACCGGTTTCGCGAGACCGTCTACCATATTGTTGTCCGCCAAATGCCTGCCACGAGCGGAGCAACGACGTTGACCGTTGACGGCGTTCAGGGAAACGACAAGGCTATTCCCCTGGTTGACGATCATCAAGAACACACCGTCGAGGTGCGAATACACACCGCAAACAGCTCACTCGCCCCGTTACCAAGTCTTCAGAATGCTTGATTGCTGACGCTCAATTCTCCACTTTCCTTTCGGGAACCCAAAAGAGGCGGCCGAGTGTATCCTCGACACGTTGATGTCCTCGCGTCCGCCCGTGGCTGAAAATTCCGCTGATCACCTTCGCCATGTCCCTACGCGGCCCCGGGCGACAATCGTTGCTTTTTTCGCGCCTGTCACGGAGTCGGAGCCAAGGTCACAACCTTCCGTCCGGGCGAGGTGAAGGTGGGATATTACTACATCGCCCCAGGCAGGAAGCCCCGCTTGGAATACGGCGTGGCGACGGACCTCGACATCCTACAGATTGCCAGCGATTACTTCGGTATGCGTCTGTAGCGCAGGGCCACGCGCCTTTTGCGGGGACCTGCGGCAGTTTGTTTTCCCCGCGTCACCGAAAACCTGCGGGTTCGACATGTAACCGACTTGTTGTAGCAGTCGGGATCGTAAGCTAGAGATATGAGCGAAAAGATTGGCTTATTAGTCGAAGCGGATACGGGATCGGGGATTCTGCACAAGTTGACCGGCGTGATTGCCCAGCATGGCGCCAACATCACCTCTGTCGACATCGTCGATGAACGGCAGACGTATTTCGAGATCGAGGTCACGGACGAGGTAGCGGCAGTGATCGAGGATCTGTCGAAGCTTTCCATCGTTCAAAGCGTCACTCAGGTGAAGACGTTTCAGACTGTTTTTGGGAAACGAATCATCATCATGGGTGGCGGCGCCCAGGTGGGGCAGGTCGCCATCGGCGCGATTTCAGAGGCGGACCGCCACAATATCCGTGGCGAGCACATCTCGGTGGACACCATCCCGCTAGTGGGCGAGCAGGCGTTGGCTGATGCCGTGCGTGCCTGCGGGCGGCTGCCCCGTATGAAGGCCATGGTGCTGGCTGGTTCACTAATGGGCGGCGACATCGAGCGCGCCGTTCGCGAGGTCCGGGCGCAGGGCTTACTGGTGGTGAGTTTGAATATGGCGGGAAGCGTGCCGGCGGCTGCGGATCTGGTGGTTACCGATCCTCTACAAGCAGGGGTGATGACGGTGATGGCAGTAGCGGAGACCGCAAAATTCAGTTTGGCCCGGTTGAAACACAGGGCCTTCTAGCGTCATTTCCCTTGTCCAACCCCGACATCCCACCCGCCGTAGGGGCGAGGCGCGCCGTAGTTCGAGCTGAGCCTATTGCACCGAGTTCAAATACGCAATCAAATCCGCCAATTGCTCCGGGTTCTTGAACCGAGGCCAGGGGATGTGCGCCTGCCGCATCCGCGAGAGCATCTGCGGTCCATGCCCCCACAGCGCCGACATGATGGTCACTTCCGAATACTTGCGCGCCTGTCCGGGCAGTGGCGGAGCGCCGTTCGTCCCGCTCGTGTGGCAATCCGCGCAATGCTTCTCCGTGAACAATTGCTTGCCGCGCGATTCACTTGCCGCCGGATACACGAACTGCCGCATCCACAAAAAGCTCAGCAACTGCCGCATCTCGTCTTCGGTCAGCGAGGGCACCGGTTGAACCATGCGCGGTGCGTGATTCCACATGTCCACCGCGATGTCGGTCAGGGTCAGATTGTGCAGCCGGTCCTCCAGCGCCAGCTTGCCCACGTGACATTTGATGCAGCCTTTCGATTCAAAAAGCCCCTCGCCGCCCTGCCCCGATCCATAAGAAAACCGCGACGCCAGGTGCCGCGTCTCCGGCAGGGTGCGCAGATACAAAAGGATGTCGCCGAGCTCCTGCGTCGTCAGCTCCTGCCACGGGATGCCCTTGCGGGTAAACGCTTCGCGCATGTTGGCGCTGTGATTCCACATCTGCTGCACCAGCAGGATCGGCTGGCCCAGCGATTCCCACTTCACCACCGGCGGCGCGTTCTCCGCCCGCGATTCCGCAATTCCATGGCACTCGCCGCAGTGCTTCGCCGCGAACGCCTGCTTGCCGCGACCCGCGTCGCCCGGCTTGTCGAAGAACCGCGAGGAATAAAAGAACGCGAACAGATCCGCCGCTCCCTCCGGGCTGAGCCTCGGCTTATCGATGCCCGCGCCTTCGATCGCCGCCCACATCACCGGCGCGTGGTTCCACATCGTGCTGGCCAGTTGCGCCGGCGTGAAGCTCCGATCGATCTGCTTGCCCAGATCGGGCGCTATTTTGCCACCCTTGCCATCCACGCTGTGGCATTGCACGCAGCGCTCGCTCTCAAACAGTTTCTCTCCGCGCGCGGAGTCGCCCGGTACCACGGGCAGTGTCGCGGCTTGGAGTCCCAACGACATCACGCCGCAAATCCATCCGTATCGCAATTTGCTCACCCGAAGTCCAGTATAGTCCCCTCCGCGCCACGCGATATAATCTGCCGATATGTCGCTTCTCAACAGCACCTGCATGCGTCGTCTCATTCTCCTTTTGGCTGCGTGCGCCCTCGCCGCGTCCGCTCAAACTAAAAAGATTCTCGTCATGGGCGGTGAAGACATCGAGAAAGAGCTGCAAACAGCCGTCCCACAAGCCCGTATCGTGCCCGTCACTCACGCCAACGTCATGCAGGAGATCGCCGATGCAGATGGCTTCGTCGGCGACATCCGGCCCGAAGAGGTCCGCGCCGCCAAGAAACTGAAATGGGTGCAGACCATGAGCGCCGGCGTCGAGGGCGTTCTATTCCTCTCCGGCGGCAACGATCTGCGCGATAGCAACATCGTCCTCACCAACAACAAAATCGTGCAGGGCCCCGAAATCGCCGACCACGCCATGGCCCTGCTGCTCTCGCTAACCCGCCGCCTGCCCCGGTACATGAAAGAAATGCCCGACGAGAGCCTGGACCGCCGCGCCTTCGACGGCATCGAGTTGCGCGGCAAGACTGCGGTCGTCATTGGCGTGGGCGGCATCGGCATGCAGATCGCCCAGCGCGCCTGGGCCTTCGGCATGACCGTCATTGGCGTTGATCCTGAGGACAAGCCCTTCTCGCCGTTTCTCGCCGACGTCGTGAAGCCCGATCAAATCGACGAAGTGATCCCCAAAGCCGACGTCGTCTTCATCTCCGCCCCGCACACCGAGCGCAGCCATAAGGAAATGGGGTCGCACGAATTCGAGCTGATGAAGCCGCACTCCTATTTCATCGCCGTCAGCCGCGGAGGCGTGTACGACATGAACGGCCTGGTTAAAGGACTGGACAGCCGCCGCCTCGCCGGCGCCGGTGTGGACGTCACCGATCCCGAGCCGCTCCCCAAAGGCCATCCACTCTGGAAATTCGACAACGTCATCATCACCCCGCACATCGCCGGCCGCTCCGATAAGGACCGCGACCGCATGGTCGGCACCGTAAAAGAAAACCTCGAGCGCTTCGTCGACGGCAAGCCGCTCGTGAACGTGGTCGATAAGCAGAAGGGATACTGAGAGAAGCTTCTTCCGGGGCGCACCAGACTCAATTCGCGGACTGGGGTCGAAATTCCGACCAACACAATCATGGAAACGGCTGCCCCGATTGGGAATTTCGTTGCCTGTACCCGAATTGCCCTCACCACCCGGCTCGGAAGCCGGCGTCGGCACAAAAACGGCTACCCTGATAGCGCGTAGCCACGGGAACCTAAATGTTGAGCGACGGCGACAAGCAGTGGATGGCCGAGCAGCTTGTATATCACGGCCGATAATTCTTGGAACGTGTCAAGGTCGGGCTAAAGCGGGTGCCTAAGGCTGCCGATCTATCATCTGGAGGTTCAGTTGTGTCTAACGTTCTACGAACCTATCATCCAGAAATGCCCTGGGCGATCGTTGAGGTGAAAAACCAGCTATTTGCCGTCGCTACGCAAGACATGCGTGAGATGGTCATGATGCCCGAAGTGGCCCAGGTTCCCAACGTCCCCGACTACATTCGAGGCGTCATCAATCTCCGCGGACGGGTGATGCCGGTGGTGGACTTGCGCAAACGCATGGGCATGACTTCCGCTCTCGAGGAAACCGAGAGCTTTTGCGCCATGATGCGACAGCGCGAGCAGGACCACCGGAACTGGCTGAACGAACTGGAAGCATCGGTCAAGGAGCACCGCGCGTTTTCGTTGACCACGGATCCGCACAAATGCGCCTTCGGCAAATGGTATGACAGCTACCATGCTGATAACGCGTGGGTTGCTGCATTGCTGAAGAAGTTTGATGTGCCGCACCAGCAGATCCACAGTGTCGCCGTTGACATCGAGAAGTTGAAGGCCGGCCAGGAGTTCGACAAAGCGGAGCAGTTGACCAGCCAGACCCGTGATGGCTTACTGGCCATGTTGGTGAAGCTGTTCGCCGAGCTGAAAGATGTGGTCCGGTACGCGAAGAGGGAAACTGCCGTCATCCTGGCGAGCAGCAACAGATTGTTCGCTATCTCGGTGGACGTGGCCCAGTCAATCGAGAGATTTCCAGCGGGAAACATCGAAGAAATTTCCCCCCTGGTGCCCATCAGCCACAACGGTGTAGTGCGACGGCTTGCAAGAAAATCCAAGAGCAAAGATGTCGTTCTTCTGATTGAAACGGATAGTTTGATGGCGGGCTGCGATCTGACCGCACTGCCACCGCCGGACTCATCAACGACGATGACCAAATAGCCACTGAACGTCAATGCGTCCGGCGAAGCTCTAAACCCGCAAAGGCGCCGTCGAGTACAGCTACATCATCGATCCGGCATTGGATGACGGATACACGTTGATCGCCGCGAATGCGGTGGGCGTGCGTCCCAGCCTGGTCACGGCGGTTTATTGCCGGTTAATTGCGGCGCGGCAAGAGCCCGATGGCCGCTGGGACACCGCCGACGATCGGCCGCCGCAGTCTTATAGCCCCGTTCACCGCGACCGCGGTTGCTGTCAAAGCACTGCAACTTTATGCGCACCCCAGCCAACAGGCCGATATGGCAGCGCGCACGGAGCGCGCGCGAGCCTGGTTTCTCTCGCACCAGCCACGCGCTACCGAAGAGCGCGTGTCCCAGTTGCTCGGCGCATCCTGGACTGGCGCGGATCAGGCCACGCTGCAGAAAATGGCTGGCGAATTGAAGGCTACGCAACAAACCGATGGCGGCTGGAATTCACACGACGGCCGCTCGAGCGATGCCTATTCCACAGGCTAGGCGCTGGCCGCTCTTCATGACGCGGGCGGGGTCCCAATCACAGACGCCGCCTGGCAGCGTGGCATCGAATACCTCATTCGCACTCAGGCCCCGGATGGTTCCTGGCACGTCATCTCGCGCTTGCACCCACCCGCGCCGGTAAGCCCTCCGTATTTCGAGACGGGACACCCTTATGGGCATGATCAGTTCGTCATGGGCATGATCAGTTCGTCTCAACCATGGGGGACAGCCTGGCGTTGATCGCACTGGCCACGGCTCTCGGGCCGGCGAAGCCGAGTCCACTGACCCTTAAGGAGGCGGAGCCTGGCGTGATCGAACCGTGGGCGGAAACGCTGCTATTCGGGAGCTCCGGGGATGTGAAGAGGCTGCTCGATGGCGGGTTCGATCCGAATTCTGCGACAAAAGCGGGCGGAGTCACGGCGCTGATGCTGGCGGCGCCGGATGTCGAAAAGATGAAGTTGCTGATCGATCGCGGCGCCAATGCCGATGTGCGGTCGAAGAACAAATACTCCGCGCTCCTGGTGGCGGCGCAATATCCGGGCTTGGTTGCGGCGATGAATCTGCTTTTGGATCACGGCGCCAAAGTGCGTCTGCCGAAGGGGCGGGGCGCACCAATATTCAATGCGTTTCCGACGTTCCTTGCGGCGTTTTCAGGAAATGCCGACGTCATCGCCCGACTCCAAAAAGAGGGCGATCGCGTGGACGACAAAATGAATGTCCTGGGGATGTTTCCCGCGACGCCCCTGCTTTTTTTTGCAACCACGCACCGGACCGGCGCCGTCCAGTCACTGCTAAACGCCGGAGCCAAGGTGGACGAGGTGGACGGCGACGGCATCACCAGCCTCGGCTGGGCGGCGATCGCGAACCGCGTGGACATGGCTCGGTTGCTAATCGAGCGTGGAGCCGATGTGAATCACGTCGACAGCAAGGGGATGACGCCACTATTGTACGCAGCCTCGATCGACTTCGGCGATTGTGCAATGGTCAATCTGCTGCTGCAATCCGGCGCCCGGACGAACGCGCGTACGAAGGAGGGGCTGACGGCCCTCGGACTTGGCCCGGAAATACAAACACACCCACCTGCTGGCAAGCCTGGAACAGCCGCGGGCTACTGCTGAGGTGCGGCCGGAGGAACGGGGTCGGTGATGGGGGCTGGAGTTTGCTCCGCAGGTGGTTCGATGCCGAGCTTGGTCAGGATTGCTTTAACGTAGTCAGTGGTTTCCGGGATGTTCGGAATACCACCGGCTTTATCAACAGTTTCGGGTCCCGCGTTGTAGGCGCTGAGCGCGAGCGCCAGGTTGCCGCTGTACTTGGTGATTAACTCCTTTAGATACTTGGCTCCGGCATCGACGTTTTGTTTCGCGTCAAACGGATCCTTCACGCTGAAACGGTCGGCGGTGTCGGGCATGAGCTGCATGAGGCCCTGGGCACCTTTATCCGAGATGGCGCAGGGGCGAAATCCGGATTCCTGCTGGATGACGGCCGTAACCAGCTTGGGGTCAAGGCTTTCGCGCTGTGCCGCTCCCAGAACAAAAGGCGCAACAGTGTCCTCAGGGACAGGGTCACAGGATACGTCGGGCATGGCTGTTGCGGCTTGAGGTTGGGGCGGAGTCAGCGGCGCCAGGGTGAAAAAGGAGTCCTTTCCGGCTAAACTCTGTCCTTGCTTACCGATAGAGGCGGCAATCGATGCCGCGACAGCGGCTTTCTGCTTTTCCACAGCGGTCTGCGTGGCCGCCAGGGTGGTCTCGCGCTGTTTCTGGACCACTGCATCCGGTGAGGTCTTGGGAGGAGGGGGAGTGGCAGGAGTTTGAGCTACGGCGCTAACTGTCAGCCACAGAAAGGCATAGGACTTCATTTGCTTATAAGAATCGACCGCTCAAAAAAAATCTTTAGCGAAAAACTCGAAAATTATTGGTTTTAGCCGAAAAGATGTAATGAGGGAGCACTAGTCGCTTCCTCTAAACGAGGACCGAGCGTATGGAAATCACCGGAGCCAGTGGAGCAGCACCCGCGCTCGCCGCAATTCCCACTCCGGCGCAAGTACCGCCGGAGCAGGCGGCGAACAACCGCAACTTGATCCAGGCCGTTAAGGCTGTGAACGAGGCCGGAACGCTCGGCGACAATAACGAGATCACTTTTCAAATGGACCGGAATTCCCGGCTCCCCGTCATCCAGATCATCGACCGCTCTACCAAACAAGTGGTCGAGCAGATCCCGCCGGAATACATTCTGCAACTGGCGGAGACATTGGGAAAAGGCGACTCGAGCAGTTTCTCCACTTTAGCCTGATCGGCTAAGACAAAAACCTGAAGTCGGTCCGATATGGATAGTAGGAGCGATTGATGCCAGCCAACCCCTACGATACCTACCTAGACGCCACCATTCTCTCGGCTGACCCGATCGAGCTGATCCGCATTCTTTACCGGACAGCCATCGATTCAGTACACGACGCGCGCGGTCATCTGGCGGCCGGGGACGTTGCGGCGCGCGTGCGGGCGGTGAATAAGGCCTGGGGAGCGCTGCGGGAATTGAGCTTCTGTCTAAATCACGAAGCTGAGCCTGCTTTGGCGCGCAAACTTGCCGAGCTCTACGACTTCATGCAGCGCCGGTTGCTGGCGGCCAACTTCGAACAGACGGATGCACCTCTCGCCGAGGTCGCCGGCCTTCTAGAGAACCTTTCGGAAGCCTGGGAGAAGGTGGAGGTGGCGAACGTCAACAACTGGAGTGCAGACTACTCAGGGGACCACACGGAGTTAGCGGCAGCAGAGCTGTAGGCCGGGCGTGTTCTGAGAAAAGCCGCGGGTGTCCCGCAAACACCGCGGTACCCCCGCGCTACAAGAATGCTGTCATCTATTCGAGGGGAATCAGGTAAAAATCTACGATGCTCTGGCTGACTTCAGCCGCGTCGGGTTTGTAGCTTCCGGCGTTGACTTCGGTCTGGATCTGCTCCAGCTTTTCCGGGGCGAGGCCGGCGGCGGCTTGGGAGAGCGCGGACAGATCGACGTGATCCGCGCTGGCGGGAGCAGGTGGTGGAGCGGGAGCGCCGGGCGTTGCCGCGGATGCCGGGCGAACGGGTGCGTTTTTACCAGTGGATTCTATCCGCATGCATCACCTGAAAAACTTATCGTCCTGTAATAGCCAAATTCTAGTAAGACGGATGTTATCCGTTAAGATATCAAGGCTTGGTATTCTGGGCAACGCTAACCGAGCCAGGGGTTTCCGCGGCCTCCGACGACTTGGTGAGGCCCTGAATGATCATGCGCGAAAGGCCGAGTCCACCTCCGTTAGCGAGTGCCTGAGCGAATTGCTCTTCGGCCATTTCACTGGCGCATTCCGAGGATTCATCCTCTTCACCGAGCCAGCCTTTCGAACCGGTTTCGTGCATGGACTTCATGAGCTGGGCGATGAGCAGCGATTCGAACTGCTTGGCGGCTTGTTCGATTTTCTCCGGGGTGTCCTTTTTGGACGGCGCATCGAGACCTGGGGAGAGCATCGGGATTTGCGGAGCGGAAATGCTGAGATCGGCCATATCAGATCACGTCCAGTTCGGCTTCGAGCGCCCCGGCAGCGCGCAGATTTTGCAGGATGGCGATGATATCGCGGGGCGTGGAACCGATGGCGGCAAGAGCGCGCACCAGCTCCTCGATGGTGGCGCCTTCCTTGAGAACCAGGTTGCGGGATTTTTCTTCCTTGGCACCAACGCTGACTTGCGGGACCACTTCTGTCTTGCCTTGAGACAGCGGGCCGGGCTGGGAGACAGCGTAACTTGTCTGCACCTGAAGTGTGAGGTTGCCGTGCATGATGGCCACAGGTGCGATGTGGACGTCGCCACCCATCACGATGGTCCCTGTGCGCTCATTAATGACGACGCGCGCGGGACGGTCCGCATCGACTGGAATTTTTTCCAGTTCGGAGATGAATTCGATCGAGTGCGCGGCATAGTCGGGCGGGATGGCCACGGTCACCAGCGCGGAATTCTCCGCCTTGGCGAGCGGCGTTCCGGTGGATGTGAACTTGTGGTTGACGGCTTCGGCGATGCGGGCGGATGTGGTGAAGTCGGCGTCGCGCAGTTGTAGCTGAATGCGGCCGGTGGGGACGACGGATGGGGAGGTGCGCTCGACCAGGCCGCCCGCGGGCACGCGGCCCACGGTGGGATGATTCACAGTCTGGCTGTTGTTGGAGCGGCCAGCGGAGAAGCCACCGGTGACGACGGGGCCTTGCGCCACGGCGTAGATCTGGCCATCGCCGGCACGCAAAGCGGTCAACAGGAGGATGCCGCCTTGCAGATTCTGGGCGTCGCCCATGGCAGCGGCCGTCACGTCGACGCGCATTCCCGGTTGAGCGAAGGGCGGCAGGGTGGCGGTTACCATTACAGCCGCGGTGTTTTTGACGGTGATGGCGGTGGGATTCACGGTGAGGCCCATGCGCTCCAGCATATTGGCCAAGCTTTGGGCGGAGAACACGGTCTGCTGGCGGTCGCCAGTACCGGCGAGGCCCACGACGAGGCCGTACCCGATGAGCTGATTATCGCGCACGCCGCCCAGCGCCACGAGTTCCTTCAGGCGCGTGGTGGCAAGCGCGGCAGGAACATTTCCGACCAGGGCGAGGATTGCGAGAATCGCGGTGAATCCCTTCATGTGACTGTTCAGAACGGCAGGAGGCCCATCAGAGCGCGATAGACAATATTGGGTCTCTTTGCCACGTCGTTGACGACGCCTTTGCCATTGATGCGCACCTCGACTTCGGCCATGTGGTCGGAGCGGACGGTGTTGGTGGTGTCGATATCGGCCGGCCGCACCACGCCGCGAACGACCACGTTTTGGCGTTCGGAATTTACCTGAATGTCTTTGGCGCCTTCGACCACGAGGTTTCCGTTGGGAAGCACCTGGGTGACGCGCGCCGCCAGGGTGGTGGTGAATGTTGTTTGGCGCGAGGTGGTGCCTTCGCCGTCAAGCGAAGTGTTGGTCGAAAGATTGGCGAGGTTGGTCCACGGTCCAGTGGCGCGGGTCAAGCCGGCCAATGCGGGGATGGTTGCCTTGGCGGCCGAGGCGCGGGAAGTCTTGGTCACGCCAGTGACATCCGCAGTGACATTTTCGGCGACGAGCACAGTGACCATGTCGTCGACCAGACGGGCGCGCACGTCGCTGCCGAGGTCCAGCAAGCGCGAAGACGGTGTCCAAGTCGAGCCAGGCGATGAAAGGGGACCGGTGTTGGCCGGGGCATTGCGCATGGCCTCCCGAATATAGCGATCGAGCGGGGAGTCTTCCGGCGGTTTCTGAGTTTTCGGTTTCGCTTTCGAGCTTTGAGCGAGGCCAGGAGTGGCCGCGCAAACTAGCGCGAGCGCCACCGTGGCGAGCATTCGAGAACGATGTTGGATGAAGGTCATGGCTTCGGGTCCTGGGATGCCGGTTCGATGCCGGTAGCGACGACCACGCGATCCTTGCCGGTGACGCGCGCCGAGAAGCTTCTGCCGCTAACCAGGGTATGGACTCGGATGGGTTCGCCGTGCCGGCCGGCGGATTCCGCAGTTGCCTCCAACTTTAGAAGCGCCGCTCCGCTTTGGACTTCGACCTGTACGGTATCGCCGCGCTCCACTTCCTTGGGGGCATCCACCATACCGGGGTAGAGAACGCCACCTGCCGCAACGGGAATGCGCACGCTGTTGCCGATGACTCCTTCGAGGGTAAGTGCGGCTGCTCTCGGCATGGGGTAGACCTCGGCCGGTTCCAGTTTCACCTGGCCGGCATGAATCGTTTTGCCGGCGGCTAGATTGTCCGTCGCGACAACGCGCACGCCCTGAACGCGCAGTTTTACGCTGGCCCACACGCCGAACTTGCGTCCTCCGGCATAGCGGACAATGCCGCGCCACACGACGGGTGCATCCGTGCCCACAGGCAGAGTGGAGCGGTCGAATTCGAGATCGCCGTGGGGAACTGGGAATTTGCTGAGTTCGAGAATTTCGATATGCGCTGCGGGATCATCCAGCGCTTTGCGCATGGCTTCAATGACGGGCTCCGCATGCAAAGTTTCCATGAGACGCTCGATGCAGGCTTGGGCGCCCGCGGGGACGTCGACGTTGTACTGAAGAGCCAGGCGGTGCAGTTCCGGGAAGTAAAAGTAGCGCCGCACACCGGGGATGGGCGAGTAGCCGATTTCTTCGCTCGCGGGGACGGAGGAGAAAGCAGGTAGACCGCGCGCCAGGTCGCCCGCGGTGATGCGTTCACTATCGACGGCCACGCACGGCTTGGCCACTTGCGTGGCGACCCACAACGCGCCGAGAATCAAGGCCAAATGGAGGGGTGTGCGGATCATTGGCGCAGATTATTGGCTTGCTGATACATGTCGTCGGCGGCCTTCACGACTTTGGAATTCGCCTCGTAAGCGCGCTGCGCCACGATCATATTGATGAACTCTTCAACAACACTGACGTTAGATTGCTCGGTGTAGCCTTGGAGCAGTGTGCCCATGCCGGCCTGGCTACCGGGAGCACCGACAATCGGATTGCCGGAGGCGTCGGTGGGAAGATACAAATTGCCGCCAATGCTATTCAGACCGGCCGGATTGGGAAAATCGGCAAGCTGGAATTGCCCGGCAGTCTGGGCCGCGGTCTGGCCAGGAAGCGTATAGCTAACCGTTCCATCTTGTGCGATGGTGACGGACTGCGCCTGAGGCGGAATGGTGATTTGGGGAATCACGGGATAGCCGCTGCTGTTGACCAGGTTGCCGTTCTGATCGAGCTGGAAGTTTCCGGCGCGCGTATAGGCCAGCACACCTGTGGGCTGCTGGATCTGGAAAAAGCCCTGGCCCTGGATGACGACGTCCAGGGGATTATCGGTTTGTGAAAAATCGCCTTGGGTGAAGATGATCTCGTTGGAGGCGGCGCGCGTGCCGAGGCCAAGCTGCAAGCCGGCGGGAACGAAGGTCTGCTGGCTCGCCTGTGTGCCGGGCGCGGTCATAGTCTGATAGAGCAGGTCCTGAAATTGGGCGCGCCGGGCTTTGTAGCCGGTGGTATTGGAGTTGGCCAGGTTGTTGGCGATGTTCTCGATGTTGGTCTGCTGCGCGTTCATCCCGCTGGCGGCGCTGAAAAGGGCGCGGATCATAGAGCCTCCTGAAAATTAACCTTGTGTTTTGCCGAGGTCGCGATCGATGACCTGCCCGGTGTGGCTGCCGGAACCGGGCGTAATAGGGTGAGTGAACCAGTCGCAGAACTGTTGCCATTCTGTGCTGGTCTTAGTCGTTGTGGCTGATGGTTGAGCTGCCGTGGGCAACGCGACGGCGGGTTGGATTGGTGATGTCATGCGATCTCCTTTTGCATTTTTTAAGAACCTACGCGGGCCACTTCCTCCACGGCGTGCTTGTTCATATCTCCGCTGATGCTGACGGCTTTTTGCAGCATTTCGAATTGCCGCATGACGTGGACCAGGCGGACGGCCGCGCCGGCGGTGGAAACATTGGAGCCCTCGATCTTCGCTTGTTCGACTTGCGTCTCGGTGACAGGCTCGGGCTTGGCCTTGGGGTCCTCGACGCGAAAGTAGTTGTTTCCTTGCTTGCTGAGCACTTTGGTGTCGGGAAAGTTGACCAGCTCCAGTGTGCCCAGGGTGACTCCGTCCTGCAGCACTTCACCTTCAGGTGTCACCGTAAGCGGCGAATTGGATTGCGTTTGGATGGGTATGTTCTTGTTGTTGATGTTGTTGATGGTGCGGACGGGGTAGCCCTCGTGAGTGACGAGGATGCCGTCGGGTGTCAGCTTAAAATTGCCGTTGCGGGTATAAAGAGGTCCGGAAGTCCCATCGGCGGCGAAGAAGCCTTTTCCATTGAGAGCGAGGTCCAGCGGGTTGCCGGTGCGGACCAGCATGCCCTGGGCGAAGTCGGTATACTGCGACTGAACCACGGGGTTGGTGGAAGCGAGATAACCTTCGGCATCGGCGGCGGCCTGGGCTTCGGCGGAAGTATAGAGGCCGTAGAATTCCTTATCCGATTTGAAGCCGTTGGTGCTGGAGTTGGCGAGGTTGTTGGCGGACATGTTGAGAGTGTCCATGAGGGCACGCATGCCGCTGGCGGCGGAGATGGTCAAGGAATCCATGAGAGTTCGTACCGCGAGGTGAGGGAGCAAGCGGGGTGCCGAAGGTTGGGGAAAAAAAAGGCCCTAGAAAATCAACGCAC